>Ga0325411_1001749_pt1 | contig 24271 bp, 16 predicted proteins | sample PopdelMetagenome_13_FD_206181 | JGI IMG/M metagenome (GOLD analysis project Ga0325411, IMG submission 206181) | Populus deltoides microbial communities from Bellville, Georgia, United States - Xylem-PdIQD-R4 | ecosystem: Host-associated > Plants > Phyllosphere > Stem > Wood/Secondary xylem... | reverse complement strand
TGCTCGTGTTGAGAATAGTGGAGAGTTTGGGATGGGTGTTTGGCTGCAGTTTGGGAGGGGAGAGGTGGGATGAGAAAGAAGAAGAAGGAGAAACAGAGGAAGAGAGTGTCGGCGGATGGGGGTATATGTATAATGGTTTTTTCCGACGGAATCACCGACGGACGTATTTCATCGGTGATTCCGTCGGTGATGCCGTCGGTGAAAGAGCCACGTCATCTCAGTTTGAATCCCTCAGTAATTCCCGTCGGTAAAATCACATGACGTCACCATGCCGTTGCGTATTTCCAGACGAACTGCATACTCCGTCGATAACACCGTCGGTATATACCGACGGACATATTCCGTCAGTATATACCGACGGTGTCACCGACGGAGTATGGCCGTCGGTATATACCGACGGTTTTTGAGACGGAATTATTTCCATCGGTATAAATTACCGACAGAAATATTCCGTCAGTAATTCCGTTGCTTTTCTCCGGTTTTCTGGTAGTGTCTATTTTCTTCTCTCGGCGGGCTGCACACTCCCTTTTTTTTTCTTGTATTGATGGCAGCTTATAAGGAGAGTTGTTTTGGGCAAGTTTTCAATTTAGTCCCCAAAAACATTTTTAGACACTTATTTGTGCTATTTGTTTTTTTATCCGTAAAAAAAAATCTTGTCGAACTCCAAAATTTTGAAATTTTAACCTAAGTTAAAAAAAAAATTGAAAACTCCACGCAAAATTTCAACATAATCTGATGACCGAATTGAAAGTTACATGCTACAACGTAAAACTAGTTGGTTTTTTATTTTTCATCAAAAATCCAAATTTTCATATTTTATTCTTGTAAAAATCATATCAATTAGTTTACTCAATTTTCAATACCATTTTCTTATCTCAAATATATTTATTTTGTTTTTTTTTACTATTTATTTCTTTTACAGATTTATTACTGTTACTCGGTAATGTTATAGAATTTTTTTTTACCAGGGTTTACACCATCAATTAAGTCACGATCATCTACTTAATTAACAACCAATTTTGCAGAAAGCAAAGCAATAGCTGCATCTAAAAATCAAGCACACATCCAATAGAAACAATCTGCTCAATCAACTTTCAAACTAGTCGAATATCATGTAGATGACAACACATTCAAATATGTAGAAGATGACCTTTAAAACCGAAGATAATGTACTCAGCTACATAATTTAAATTTCAAAATGTATTCCATGTACATATCATAGATGTCACAAACTAATCCATAAAAAATAATACTTCATGCACCCAAAAGACATCAAAGCAATTTCCAAATAGGTTGAGAACTCTTTTATGGTATTAGAGCAAAACTGGTCTTATCTTCTTCCAATGTCTTCCTTTAATTCTACAATGTCTTCCTTTAATTCTACAACCTCTGCTCCCGTCCACAATCCTCTACCACTACTCCACAATCCTCCACCACTACTCTTTCTAAAATTGAACTTACCAAAGACAACTACCTCTAATGAAAAACCTCTCTCATTCCTCATTTGTGTGCCACTCCTTATCTAGATTATGAATATTTCATCCCTGCTATTGTTGGCATTGATTCCCCTTATACCTTATGGAACTCACTTCAGCAAAGGCTTGTCACTCACTCTCCGTCTTTAACTAACCACTCTCAAGAAAGGTGGTCAATCCATTTCTAAAAAATATCAAAAGGTCAAAACTCTCACCGAAACCCTCATTACCCATGGTCAATTCATAACAGAAGACAATGACTCTTAGCACTTAGTATGCATGATAAACAGCAGGAGAGAGCTCGGTTGTGACTAGCAGATGATGCCGAGACATTATTCAATTAACAAGTTTTAAAGATGGGTGACCAAAACGAGCATGTCTTTGGGAAAGTGATACAAGTTCACTAAGGAGAGCAGTAGGACGATTGGTGATTTTGGAAAGTCCAAAAAAAACCGAATAAAAAAAAAACTCTAGAATTATTACTAATTTCCTAGGAAACCACATGCCTAATTAAATAAAACTAAAAAATCCTAAAGAAAATTAACAATTAAATAACTATTACAATTAAAATAATTTAGCTGGGATTTGTGTCCCACGTCACACCGTCTCGGAGAAATTAGGCAGTGGACCGAGATCAATTTCCATGAAATCCATTTGACCTTTTTTCGCAAAGCTTGTAAAGGGCATAAAAATCATGCACATTTGCCCGTCCCCTGAGTTCTCTTCATTCAAAGTATACTCCTGCATTTTCCAATCAGTTCGCTCTCCTCTTGGTGGACATCAACTTTAGTACACTCATAATAATGACAATTAGAAATTAAAGTTTACACTACAATATTTAACAGTTTTACCAACAGAATTTTTTTATCGACGTAAGACACATATTCCATCGGTAATTAATTTACCAACGGAATCACCAACGGAAATGTTCCGTCGGTAAATCTGTTGGTAATAAAAAAATAAATTTATTCGTTTCATTTCGTCAATATATTCCTCGGTAATAATATTTTTTTTATTACCAATGGATTTACCGATGGAATTTCCGTCGGTAATTATTTAAAAACATTTTAAAAAAATTCATTTTATAAAATTATAAAATAATTAAATTAACATAAATTAACACTTTATAATATATACTCAAAATGCTTGGAAAAAAGAATAAGAAAATCAACTCAAACAAATTTGCAACAAATAAATAAAACAAAAAAATAAATTCAACTAAAAAAATTCATATGAAAAAAATGAATTGTAATTGCTAAAAATTTAAAAATCCTATAAATAAATCTACTAAAAATTGATCTCATATGAAAAAAAAATATCACAACAACATTTATACAATTATTAAGAACAAAAACAATTAAAAATAAAATAAAAAACAAATATAGTGAAAAAAATCATGAAAAAAAAAATCTTACCTTAATGTAGTTGCAAGTGAAGCTAAGGAGAGGAAAAAAATTTCGTTAAGAATATTAATTAAAAAAAACTAAGAGGATAAAAAAAGAAAGAATAAGAAGACATACCTAAGCATGGAGAAAAAGAGAAGCAGATGAGCAGAGAAAAGAAGAGAAAGAAATAGATAAGAAATGATGTTTTTTACATATAGTGAAGAAGAAGAAGAAGAAGACATACCTGAATTGTTACTACCCAATTTTTGACGTATATTTTTGATAAATTTTCAGAAAAAGGGCAAAAAACAATGAAAACCCCAAAATTTGCATTTTTGATATATTTGCATCATTTTTAGCATTTTCAACATCATCTCAGAAGAATTTAAATTTTCAAAAGTATTTGGAACGCGTTCAACTTTTAACGCGATAATTTTACAATCATTGATTTTTTTTATTGAGTCGGCCGTTTCCGGGCATTGACAGCGGCGGCGCGTGAACCCACGCGCCGCAGTGACGGCCGGGCATGGGGGGGTTTCTGTAATTTTGAAACTGTTAAGGCCTTGTTGGAGTAAATTTTTTGAGTTCTTGCTATTTTGTAGTATGTGAATGTGGGTGCCTGAGAAAAACATAATAAAAAGAGATGTGTGTGTTTGTATTTTTTGTTTATTTATGTTATTGAATTATAAAAGTAAAAAAAAAAACAAAAAGAAATAAGTGTTTAATTTGAATATAGTTAAATATTTTGAGGATAAATAAAATCACGTTGTATTTCTTGTAAAAATATAAGAACACGTTTCTATATTTATTTTAGGATTTAATAACTGATTTATTAAAATTTTAAAAATTTGATTAATATTTCAAATTTTCAAATCATACCAAACCGTAAAGCAGCTTATTTCAGGTAGGGTGTGATAGGGGTGTTAATACCTTCTCTAGCCACTACGGGTGAGCAAATTCGGTTCGGTTCGGTTTTTATCTAAAAAACTAACCAAAATCAAATTTTAAAAAACTTAAAAATTCAAACCTGAACCGAACCGGAACCGGTTCAAACCGACCTGTTTTAGTTCGGTCTAGTTTTTTTTGTTAAAAAAAACCAGAAAAACCTATATTTGTTGTTTTGACTTTTTTTAGGCTTTCTAATGGGTTTTCTGATGGGCTTTTTGATGGGCTTATAATTGATGTTAATATTATCTAATTTTATTACAAGATTCTATAATATATTTAATTTTTTTATCACTCAATATTCATTATATTAAATTATTAGTGCTAATATTTTATTCAAGTCTTTTTAATATTTGTGTTTTGAACTTATCTTGCATCAAAGTTTAAATAATCCACACACACCAAGTTAAAATCTAAATTACAAAGCATTGCCTTCAAAAGGGCTTAAAAAGAAACAATAAAAAACCTTGCATAAAAAATAAAACACTTAATGCAAAAAAATATAAATCTTCATTGTGCACATCATCCCAATCAAAAAGCTCATGAAGATGACAAGATAATTGCACTTTGATTCCTTAATACCATTGACATCAAAACCTGGAATTCAAGATCAAAACTGAAAAAAAAATTGAACAAGAACAAAACTTCAAAGCTAGCAAAACCAGGACCATTAAAAAGATAAAAATGAAAAACAAGCATAAAGGATTCAAGGACCACAAAAAAAGAGAGTAAAGAATAAACCAATCAAGTTAGCAACTGACATAATGCATTCTCAAATCAGTGAAGAATAAATTCTAGGGTATCAAATGGCTAAAAAAATTATGAACAAGAGCAGTAATAATTAGAGACTAATAAGAGACCTATGCAATATAAAACAAGATCACAATCACGATATGCAGGTCAACTAAACTAGGTTACAGACTCGATAGTTTCTTCCTCCTCAATCGAAATGAAAAACCCATTAAAGAATCATAAAGGATTCAAGGACCGCAAAAAAAGAGAGTAAAGAATAAACTAATCAAGTCAGCAACTAACATAATGCATTCTCAAACAAACCCAGTAAAACAACATGATCAAATGTTATTTAAGCAAAGTTCAGATCTTGATCACAAAATCATTGCTTTTAGCCAAACCCCACAATAGATCCAAGCCAACGGCGGAAACCCAGATGAAAAAAAGAGCAAAAACAATAAATGAAAAACCCATTAAAGAAAATGAAAGATGAGCAGTGGAAGAAAGTACCTAGCTTGAAAGATTAGGAAAGCTGAAAGAAGATATGAACTTTAGCAACAAAAACACTGTAGACAGAGAGCTCCTTGTAATGAAATATTGGGGAAGCTTGGCAGCCTCAGAATCTGAGCATGGATTTCACAGAACATTAATATAATGCAAATGCAAATTTGCTTCTAATAATTCCCGAGAAAATAACCAGTAGCAGTGGGTGCATATATTCTTACTGTTGGAACTTCTTCAGGCTTCTTATCCAACAAAACAACACGAACATGAAGATTGAAGATGAATAAATCATACCTGGTGTCCCTGGGTTGTTAGATTTGAAGATGAATATTGAAACCTTGTTGAAGTTTTGTTAGACGACTAGAAGTCTAGATCTGGCCATGAAGTTTTATAAAGTGATGGAGAATTCAATTTTTATCAAGCCGAGAGTGTGAGAGATTGAGATTTGAGAGTTGTGGCTTGTGGCTTGTGAGGTCTTTGGGGAAGGGGGGGCTGCGTGGATGCAGAAGGATGGGGAATGCTAGGGTTAAAAAAAGAGGGCTTTTATAGTATTTTTTTTTTAAACTGAACCGGTTCGGTTTTTTCGGTTTTTTAAAATTTTAATCGGTTTAATCGGTTTTTTTTCGGTTCGGTTTTTTCAGTTATTTTTTTCCTGGTTTTCTCGGTTTAATCGGTTTTTCGGTTTTTTTGCTCTCCCCTACTAGCCACAACCAGTCCCTTACCCTCTAATCTTTGACAAAGACCAGTACATCTGGGTTTCCTAGTAACCCTCTATTAAATACTAGGTGGTGACTCCCAAGAACCAATCAAGCAACAAGATGAAAAATCGCCGAGACGCTCGCGGGTGACGTGCGACATTAATGATGTTTTTTACATATAGTGAAGAAGAAGAAGAAGAAGAAGAAGAAGAATAAGAAGTAGAAGAAGAAGAAGAATAAGAAATGGATCTGTCTCTTGTGAAATAAGGGAATTTAGGCTTTTTATTGGGGCTCGTTACTGACGGATTTACCGACGGATAATTGAATATTAATATTTTTTAATTATTCCATCGGTAATTCCATCGGTAATATTTAATTTAAATTTTCAATTTCGTAAAAAGTTTATAGAGACCGCCAAAAAATTACCAATGATTTTTCAATCTGTCGGTGATTCTATCTGTAATATTTAAATGAAAATTTTAAATTAATTGAATTTTTTTCAGAAAACCGCCAAATAACACCGACGACTTTTTAATCCGTCGGTGATTTTGTCCGTAAAGAACAACAATTAACAGTGCAATTAGAAAGTGAATAGTTCTGGAGCTCTCTGAAAAATACCGACGGACAATTCCGTCGGTGATTCCCTTTGTAATTGACATGATGAACAATATTCATATTTTTACCAACGGAATTACCCGACAGAAGAAATTCCGTCGGTAATTCCATCGGTAAAAATGACACGTCATCATTTTTTTTTTGCTTTGTTTTAATTTTTTTTTCCACTGTAATTCCCTTGGTATATACCAAGGGAATATTTCCGTCGGTAAAATCCCTCGAAAATTTACCGACGGAAATATTCCCTCAGTATTTTGGTTTGTATTTATCAATTTTCTGGTAGTGTTACTATTTGTGGACAAATAATGCACAGTTGGAAATGGAGGCATGTATGAATCAGGATCCACATCCAGGTAAGGGTTTCAGTGGGGATCGAAGATAATTAGATTTGGCCAAATGTATTAAATCAGCTTAAAATAAAAGGGCAAGTGATTATGATGTAAAGTTTCAACAGCCTAAATGTGAGTGCACAGTGATGAGAAATGTGAGTGCGTTCTTGTGAAAGAGTCATGCAGTCTACAGTACATAACACAAGATTAAACTTCTACAGAAGACACCATTGAAATTTCAACATGAAAGTATACTCCTGCATCTCCCAATCAGTTCGCTCTCCTCTTGGTGCACGACCTCTATAGAAAACCAAGCTCTTTTTAACTCCAACTTTTCGAGAATTGTACACAATACTGCGATCTCTCCCTGTATCTTTCCAACACCCCTGTTTGGTTTCCCTATTTAACCTTGCTCCAGTACTGGGATATCTCCTATCCCTTGGGACCGAAGAAGTACCATCGCCAGTCGCTCTCCAATGGGGATAGCTCAGGTAAGTCCTCAGGATCCCACTTGTATACATCAACATCGCGAATAATATCAAGCTCAAAACGTTTCGTACATCTGTATTGTTGAGTCCTCAGTATCCATTTCACTCTTGTTAACTGTTTCATTCAAACTCCCGTCAGCTGTAATCAGCTTTGTACGTCCCAACTTCATTCTTTTTTTGGCAGATAAAACAGTGACACTCTCTTTTATGTTTGCTTCAGGGTGTAAAATAACACAATGATTCATGTGCTGAGGTTCCAGAATTACCAAAGCTTAAGGATCATATGTTGATTGAAGGGTCAAATCATAGTTTGATCCAGATGAAATAGAAAGAATGTCAGATGGGCTTTGAGATCCACTATCCACGTGAGAATGAAGATTTTGACCATAAACTGGACTTTCATTCTGGGCCATCACAAAGGAGTCAAGGCCCAAGGAAGTTGCAGGGCTTCTAACATCTTCTCTCAAAATAGAAGTGCCCCGTCCATATGCAGGGTAAGAGAATTGGGAATGGTACTGCATTTTGTATAGTTGTTGTCAGAATTAGAAAGTATATATGCTGTAATTTCTGGAAATCTCTCTGCAGATAAGGCAGCATGTTGATCCTACACCACATTAAGATGAAGAACATTAAATATGACGAGAGAGCTTTCATCAAAAGGTGATAGCTTGTCTCCATCCTTTGCCGGATCTGATTTTTCCAACCCATTGTTGCCGGCCCGTCCCCAAGAATACTTGCAACTGATTGAAACACACCTGCTCTATCCTCATCTGTGTCTATGTCATCGGCCAAATCAACCGAGTCTCCCTCATCATCCCCATCCCCTTGCTCTAGGGATGTCTGAAAGTCATCCATGGTGTATGAAATAGAGCCAGCAATTGGGTAATGTAAAGGGTCCATCTCCTCTATCTTAAGCTGATATGTTTGATTATTGAGTTACAAAACAATCACCTTATTCACCTTATCCAGTTGTGTACCCGTGATTGTGATAGTTCAAAATGATTGAGAGTAGTTTTATCATTACTTATCATCTGACCAGTTCTTTTTAAAATCTTCGGGAGGCATATGCAATTCCACCGTATAATGGGTAGATTTGTTATTGTTATCCAGGCCATTTGATTTAAAGTCATGTCAGTCTCAGCCCAAAGGCGTACTTCCTCAAAAAATACATCCCAGCATTCATTATTCTTCCTCCATGATTCCATGAACATGTCTCTGGTATCAAAAATTATGAAGACCTGAGATGCCCTAAGAAAGCGCAGTCCAGCAAAATATCTATATCATATTGAAGCAGTCCAAAACGTATAGCAGAGTAATAGGATCCTTTTTTTACTTTTCCAAGAAGACATCTCTTTAGCCAAGCATAATCCTCTTCATCAAGGGAGAGTTTTTCAAAGTAATCCTCTGGTCCAGAAGACACAGGCAGATGTGTTTGTTTTGCTTTTCCTTCACTGAGTACCTCTTCGTAACTTCTTACATCCCTTTCACTAACAGGCACTCTTATAGCTGTTTTAGGTTTTGATCTGGCTGAAGCTTTGTTCTCTCTTGTAATCTTTTTAGTGTGTTTAGCGAAATTAGCTTTTAGTCTGTGACATTCAAACCAAATATCATTTACGCTCTCTAGCAAAACTTTATCAGAAAAAGTTTGATGCTATTGTGGCAAAACCAAAAAGACTTCCTGATTTGTTGACACGCCTGAATTCATAGAGTTTGAGTACAGAGCCTAACTTGTTAAAAGATGCCTTTAGGCGATGATAATCAGCCCGTATTGGGAATCCTTCAAAGTAAATTTATGGCACTAAAATGTTAAAGGAGTGATTATTTTGGGTTTTTAGGCTAGGAACATTGCGCTTGTGTATAAGAGGCGGTTGTTATTTTTGGGTCAAGGTGGTTGCTGGAATGAGATTTTTGGTTGTTTGTTGATCCGTGGGATGTTGTGTTTGTTGAATATCTGAAAAAGTGGCCATAAGTGGAGGAGAGGGTAGAGAGAAGGCAGAGCTTCTCTCACTAATGTAGTTGGCTTTAAATTACACGTCGTCGTATTATAGAAATATTGGACACAACATTTGTTACCCATAAATTATTATACAAGCTCCACTCACCGTTAACTCATATTCATCCATGTAGGCTTATGGTGAGCTGGACTCATCTAATATAGTAATATTAACAACAAATCTTACCATGTTAAAATTTCCAATGGTATTTTAAAAAAAAAATTATATATTTTTTTAATCTTTCAATATTTAACTTTTTAAAAATTAAGCTTTATAATTTATTAATATTTTGGTTATTTTAGTTAAGTTTAGCAAGTTGATTTAGGGTTTTTTTATTTATATTTTTTTTAATTTTATTCTTTAATATTAAATTAAATATTGAATTGATTATGAATTAAACTTTATGATTTATTTCTATTTATTTTCTATTTTGTAAAAAATTATAGTATATAATAACACTTTATGTCCTCACTAATGCCCGTATAACAAATCTACAAAAAATATCGAATTATTTATAAAATTATCATTATTTTTAAACTAATAACTATAAAACTCTTATATTAAATATTATAAAATTTTCACTAAATTAAAAAAAAAAACCTTAGCCACCACCCTTTTAACCTAACCAAAAAACATATAGAAATCCATATTTAATTAAGTTTAGAATATTCTCAAACTTCAATATCTTATCACAAACAACGAACTTTGATGTTCTGATCACACACACTAATTCCTCTCCCATTGCCAATAATCCATCTCAAACCTTTGATCAGGGTGTGTGTATGAGTGGAGTCCTTATTGTTTTTTAAAATATTTCTTTCTTAGAAATACAGTAAAATAATATTTTATTTTTATTTTTTTAATTTTTTTCTAATATAAACATATTAAAATAATTTAAAAACATATATATAAAAAATTAAACATGTTGTATAACAGAAACACAAAACTACTTCCTGATCAGCTGGCTCTATATTGTCGCACAGAAACATGGTCTCCTCATACCATCGGTCCATCTCACTGAATCCGCCACCACCAAACTGCAAGTTTTCAACAGGTTGCATGGTCTCGGAGAAAATAGGCTGTGGACCAAAGAGATCAATTTCCCGGAAATCAAGTACATGGTCAGGGGGTGAATGCGACTGCAACGCCATGCACCTATGTGATTGCAAATTTGAGGTAGTTGGCTGGTTGAAGTTAAAGCTAAGACGATTATTAGGGGTGTTCATTGTCTGGATCGGTACAGTTTAGATATAAAAATTCACCGAATAAAATGAGACCTGCAAAAAATAAAGGGATAATTTAATATTAACAGTAAGGATAATCAAAGGGAAAAAAAAAGATTAAAGCCTGCAAAACAAAATAGAAATAAAAAACTATCTAATTAAAGGAAGTTTACTTTTCAAAAACAAAACAAAAAAATGTGATGAAACAATTATAAACATCAAATCTAATTTCAATTCACACAAAAGAGCAAAAAAAGTCATCTCAGTGGGACAACATAAAAAGCAAAAGAAAAATTTGGTCTAAATTGCATGAATGATTAATGTTAATTTTTCTTTTCAAAAGCTTCAACGTAGAAAAATCTATAGAATAGAAAATAATAATGGGAATATAATAATAATGATTAGTCTGATTTAGTGTTCAATTAGTTTTAGAGTTTTAAAATTAAAACTAAATCAAACTGAATTTTTTTTTTATAATTTTTTTTCTCAATTTAGTTTTTTTAATTGATTTTTTAATTTTCTTGAATATCATTGATGCTTATTATACTGAAATATGATACCTGGAACATGACGTCTTTTTTTTTTTTTATAAAGCTTGTAAAGCGCGTAACAATCCTGCACATTTGTGCATCCCTTGAGTTCTTTTTCGTTCAAAGTATACTCTTGCATCACCCAATCAGTTCGCTCTCCTCTTGGTGCACGGCCTCTATAGAAAACCGAGGTCCTTTTAACTCCAACTTTTCGAGAATTGCACACAATATTTCTAACTCTCCCTTTAGCTTTCCAACGCCCCTGTTGGGTTGCCCTATTTAACATTGCTCCAGTACTGGGATACCTCCTATCCCTTGGACAGAAGAAGTACCATCGCCAGTCGCTCTCCAATGGGGATGGCTCAGCTAACTCCTCAGGATCCCACTTGTAAACATCAACATCGGGAATAGTATCAAACTTAAAACTATTCTCACATATCTTCCTCTTCAAGAAGTAAAGCACAAGCTCACCTGTCAGGCGAAACCTAATTTCAATGGCCAAACCTTGTCAGCAACACCAAAACAATGTCCACCAGACATTAATATGAATTCAAGACCTAGAATGCTTCCAACAAGATGTTCCACCAGACATTAATATGAATTCAAGACCTAGAATGCTTCCAACAAGATGTATTATATTAAGTAGTGATTTGACAAGAGCAAATCCAAATAATGTGTACTTTCTTTAACTAGTGACATGTTGTAGTAGAGCTCATCTTTTTTCAATATTTTATTATAAATTTTATTTCTTTTCCGAACAGGAGAAATTATTTTTCTAACTTTGTTAACATTTAGTTCTTATATTTCAGTATTCCCAGTTTCATTTACTTGAAGTGGTTGATAAGTCGAGCTACACACGTAGAAAAGAAGTAATTATTACCTTCTTGGTCCAGATGAAAACAAAACTTCCGCGAGAATATTCGTCCACCTTTGTACCTTCTCCTCGTTTTCCCTGAAATCTTCTTCATCTTTGTCAAAGACAATTGTGTAACTCTCTGTTTGATCATCTATCTTTGATTGTTTGACATCATAAGAAACTGGAAAAACAGTGTCCGATCTCATTTCATCAATGAATCCGACAATCTTGACAAGTTCGTCAAAGCACCAAGGTAAAGAAGCACAATCTCTTGCAAATATAATAATTGACAGCCCTGATTCTTCAATGGCCTCAAAGAGTCTTGATCTAATTGCCATTACTTTCTCTAGTTCCTTGTCGTCTGGGATAATGACTCTCAGGGCTAGAGCTGTATTTAAATGGGTGAAATCATGTCTATTGTCTGCGCCTATGAAGCCAAGGAAAAAATCTTGCATCCATTGACGATAAGATGAAGAAACTGATAAAGAAGATGCTTCTTTGCTTGCAACAATAAAATGGGCAGAAGATTGAGATGATGGAGAATATAACAAACAGACACCACAATTCTTCACCTTTACTCCTGGCTGGGAAGAATAAAATGACAAATCAATGTTGCTAAAGGATTCAAGCTGCCATTCTTTAAGCTCTTTAAGGTAATCAAAAGATAGATAGAATAGCCAAATATGATCTGACAGAACTTGGATAGAGTTACAACTAATACACATCGGCGAATGATAATTCTCTCTTCCATTGGCTTTGAAATGACAAAAAAGAGAAGGACTTTCTCCATTTGCACTGAATGCAACACACGCAACAAACCCCATGCTCCAACTAGGCACTTGCACACTAATTGAAGATCCCTTACTTTGATGGTTAAACCAGCCTGGAATTTCATTTCCTGGAACAGCGATACCAAATCCAGGTCTTGGATTAGACAAACCCTGTACCATGAAGAACCAAAATGTTAGATAGATAGAGGGGAGGGAGAGGGATACAAAAAGGTTGGGGTATGATTAAGAGAAGACCTGGAGGTATCTTTCAAGCATGGTCAATCCCAAGCTGTCTTGGCCTTTATGTTCGTACAATTCCCGACAGTCAATACATATGAACTCTAATCTTTTGGAACTGCTTAGCTTTATCGGATCTGGAATTTCCTTTAGGCGTATACAACCATTCAAATTTAATGTTTGAACTTTTGATGGAACCTCAGGCAATGATTCAAGCATCCTACAATCCTCCAAGATAAGCGTTTCAAGTCCAGAAAGCTTATTTATGCTCCTAGGAAGGCTAACAAAGTTATTTCGGCTCAGATCTAAAGACTTCAATGAAGATAAGCAGCCAATATCTTCAGGAAGTGCCCCTTCTCTTAGATTGCAAGCGCATAAATCTAGTACTTCTAAAGAACACAGACCCGACAAAGAAGGCAACCTTTGATCCGTGGGATTCACAGCTATTCTTTTGCATCCATCAAAAGATAATACTTTAAGTCTCTTCAAAAGAAAAATGGATGCTGGCGGTTGTCTTATTGAAGTTCCACTTACATCAAACTCCTCCAAACTTTCAACTTTCCCCAAATTTTGTGGTATATTTTTAAGTTCAGAGCAGCCAGACAGATAGAGTTTTTTAAGGGATTTCAAGCAACCTATGCTACTCGAAATGCTTTCAAGGTTCTTGCAGTTCTTCATGCTCAATACTTCTAATTTAATGAAATGATGAATCGATGAAGATAGTTTTGTAATACCAGTCTCATCCAAACGAAGTACCATCAATTTGTCCATGTTTCCTACTACATCTGGAAACTTCTCAAGTTTTGAGCAGCCATTAAGAGTGAAAACTTTAAGCGATTCCATTTCAAGGTTGCTTGGGAGAATCCTGATACTTATACAATTCATAAGATTCATATATTGAAGATTCTTGTGACTTCCAAGTGATGGATGGACCTCAAACAAACTTGTACAACCTTCAAGAATCAGACTCTCGAGATTTGGAATTCCAGTAAGATCTGGAGTCCTGGACAGGTTTAGTGAGTTGCTGAGATTGATGATTTTCAAATTAACTGCACTCTGCAATCAGGCAGGGGAGAAGAAATGTGGATGTTACTAACATATATATATATAGGAAAACGATAAAAAGAAATACAAAGGCCCTTAAATTAGTTGTTCTCACCTTACACTCATACCATAATTGCTCAATGCTACTGTTAGCCATGTGAAGTTCAACTAGCTCATCCACTTGTAAACCAGCTGGCAATGATTTTGAAGGGTAAGAATTCCATTCAAGAAATCGTAACTTATTGGAAAGATCTTCAGGTCCTTTAGAAAGCTGCACGTTGTTGATTTTGAGCAATCTCAGTTTAGTCATTTTAGAGAAGGCTTTCATGTTCCATTGTGCCTCTTTTATTCCAGGCATGTCCACGAATATGGCTTCTATTTTTTCTTTTCCCTGTCAACCAAAAGGGAATACAAGTAAAAAACAAATACAAAGTATAGATTGAGCGTAAATTAAAATAAACTTTATGAAATCTTATGGATAATGTTCTCTATCAGCTACTCACTGTGCTGTCCATCAGTGCAAAGCAGACATCCTCGTATGTCCACAGTCTACTGCGCCTTCCAGGCTCTTCAGGGGATTCACAACGAACAATTTCCTTACCCATTATCTGTAATAAATTATGCATCCAGACTTGATCCCGAGAGACACTTATGAGAGATCTCTCAATAAGAACTGGTATTCCAATACCTGCATGGAATCCACGGCTTTCAAGTATCCTTGTTATTCGATCAATTTTAAACCCCTTCAGGAAACATGCAATGTCTAAAAATATCTTCTTATCTAATTCATGGAGGCCATCAAAACTAACACGAAGCACATCAATAATTCTGCCGTCAGGAATCTCATTCATTCTATTAATTGCACCTCTCCATTCAGGGATACTTCTGTCATACAAAAATGAACCTATAACTTCAAGAGCCAGTGGAAGGCCATTAGCATAACCCACAACTTGCTTGGATAGTTCCACAAAATCTTCAGCAGGGTGGTCATTTTTGAAAGCTTTCTGGCTAAATAACATAACAGCATCATCATCATTCAATTTCTCAGCCTCATAAATTCTATTATTATTATTTCCAGTTACCACTTTTTTATCTCTGCTAGTTATGATAATTCTGCTCCCTGGACCAAACCATCCAGGCTCCTCAGCCAAGAATTCTAGTTGTTCTTTGTCATCTACATCATCAAGGATAAGAAGAATCTTTTTAAGTCGTAACCTCCGCTTTATCATCTCAATCCCTCTAGAAGAATCCCATACAGAAGCACGTTCCATTAAGATTTCAGAAAGAAGTTGTTCCTGCAAACGACGTCGTCCATCTTTCTCAGCAAAAACTTCTCTGACATTTGCTAAGAAGCAGCTGCCTTCAAATTGCCAACGAATCCTATCATAATGTACCTTTGCCACGGTCGTCTTACCTATGCCACCCATTCCGCAAATCCCTATGAAGATTGCTTTGCCTACTTCTTCACCGATATAGCCATTTAATACCTCTAGACGAGAATCTATTCCAACTAAGTTTTTGCTAATTGTTGGCAGAGTGACGCTTAGTTTGTACGATATGTATTCATCAATTATTTTTATTGATTCCGACTCATTCCTGCATAGGAGTGTGAAAAACATTAATCATGTAATGTGCAGAAATCAAATCAGATAGTGATAATGAGAACATAAACATTAGCATATTATAGCTCGAAAATGTATGGCTGTTAGCCGAAAATTAATACACCAACCTTTGAGAAAAATAGGGCCCTGATAATAGATAGCTTCAAGAACATAGAGGAAAAGGAAAGAATAAACTGAACAAGGAACTTGGATTGTATTGATGCTAAGAATCATTCGTACAATAGCTATCTTATTGCCTATAGAATCACATAGTTACTACAGAAGCATGCATACAAGAACAAAAGCTAGGAAATAAAATATCCGTTAAGTTTGGTATTTACTTGTAATTGTAATTTTTAACCAGTTTAATATTTAAAAAATAAAATTGACAAAGATAATTTTAGAGGAAAACATAACAAAAACAGGAAAAAACCATGTGGAAAAAAACACTGTAGCAATCAACAGTAATTTTCGAGAAAAGTTATAGTACTTTCCTCACATATTGTAACTGTAATTTTTAACCAACTCAATATTAAAAAATAAAATAACAAAAGATAATTTCGGAGAAAACCATAAAAAAAATCATGCGGAGAAACACTATAGCAATCGACAATGTTTTACATTAATTTTATTTTTAAAAAATAGAAAGACACCTATCAAATTTTAATTCCAAATTAAAAATAAAAAAATAAAAATAAAAATTTTCACAAAAGATAAAAAAAAAAATTATAAATAAAGTTCTCTTTTATTTATAAATAGTTGGAATTTTTTAATTCATAATGGAAAATCTTTTTATTTTATTTTGAAAAGCTAAAACCAATATATCAAAAACTTTAGTCAATGTTTTATTTCTTATGATGAATATGTTGTCATTTCTTCACAATTTTTATTTTTGTAAGCTAACTTTTTATTTGTTCATGCTAGATTTGTTTTTCGATTTTTTTTTTACATTTTCATTTTTCTATCTAATATTTTTTTATTTTCAAAATATAAAGAAAAACCTAAGAAAAGAAAGAAATTTTATGTAAAATTAGAATGCTTGATCACATAAGATCAATATTTCATAAAAATTAAATTAAAAAAATCTTGCATATGAAAAAAATATACTTTTACTACCAAGTGTTTCATCAACAAATCCACAATTTTTTCATTCATTGAATATTATTTACCATCTTTTGATTAACAAAACTCAAAGAACACTAAAGCATTTGCTAGAAAAAATATAATAAATTGAAAATTAATTTTTCTAGTGTGAACAAAACATTCAAAAAAGAAGTAGAAAGATGATTTACCTATCTCGCACGTCCCAGCCTGATAGATTAACCACCGTAGAGAGACAATCTTTCCAGTTCCGGACCTTCTCCAAGTTTTCCTTGAAATTTTGTTCATGCTCAACGAAGGCTTTCTCATATTGCCCTTTCTGCTCGGCTACCTCTGAGGGATCCACATCATAAAAAACCGGCAGAACAGTGTGCCCCATCTCTTTCATGCACTGAACAATCTTGACAAGTTCATCCAAGCACCATGGTGAAGAAGCGTAATCTCGTGAAAATATAATGACAGAAAACCTTGATTCTTCGATGGCCTTCCAGAGAGAAGGTTCGATGGTCTTTCCTCTCTCGAGCTCCCTCTCATCCATGTACACATCGATGCCTCTCTGTTTCAGATTAGAATATAGATGACTAGTAAAGTTGTTCCGGGTGTCTTTGCCTCTAAAACTAAGGAACACATCATGCATATATTGTGGAGGAGGAGGAGATGAAGATGAGGTTATTCCTTGCACGCTGGTGGAAGCCATGAAAATCCCTATAGCGATAAACTAGTACCGATCCCTTCTGGCCTCAACTAGCTCGCTTGGTTCAGCTATTGCTTTCCACGCTATTTTGTGTAAGGCCTGCTCTTGTGATCAAACACGAAACAGAAGGTAAGATCAAGAAATTTGGCAATTAAATCTACTAATTAGCAATTTCAAGCTGGAACATGTACAATTCTACTTATAAATCAGAAAGCAACAAATTTCTACAAGGATTACACGAATCTAGACGAAACAAACCGTGTGGTAAGTGTTGGCTAAAGAGGCACAAGATCCAGCCAGGCTCAATATTTTTTCTTCTTCTGGTATCTTAGTAACCAACTTCCAAAGCCCTTTACTTTCTTTTTATTCCAATGACTTCGAATTTTTTCCGGTTCCTTTAGGTCAAGAACTCGTATTGGTAAGTTTCCAACGATTTTCTTACGGATCTTACACTGTAAAGAAGATGGACTTTCGGTGGAGAAAAAGTAGAGAAAGAAATGAAAGGGATATCGAACGCGCATTGGGCAGCAGAGGCACCTTCCTGTCGAGAGCAGGAGTGGGGCCACGCACATCACAATTGAGTTGATTCGTGTTTTGTAATGAATTTTCAAGTCAAGCATCTATGTTTAAAATAAATATTTTTGGACTTCTTTTGTCTCTTTCCCTTTGGTGCCTTCCTCTCCCTTGTAATTCTGCATATATAAGAGCAACTTCAATAAGACATGCTCTTTTTAAAAGTTAAAAATTAAATTGATAAAATGGATGTAAATATAGTTTTTTTTATGTGAAATTCTAATGGTAAAAAGTTATTTAGAAAAGTTAATTATATTTTAATATATTTTATATTAAACTTATTTTAATATAATTATATAACTAGTTTAATTATTTTTTATATAATACAATCATGTTATTATTATACAATTAATTAATATGAGTAATTTATAAAATTAATGCTGTAATATCAAAGTTAAAAGATATAATTTAAAGTTTAAATTTTTAAAATCAAAATTTATTTATATGAATATTTTTAATTTTCACTTTTATATAATACTATCAAATTTTTTAGGCTTTGAGATTTGCAGGCTTTTTTTTTCTATTGTTCTGTTTTTAAAGAGACAAACAAATGCTAATTATAGATAAAAATATGTTGGCTAACGAGTATATATACTTTCCTTTTGGTTTTGGCTATGCTACGTAGATATGTAAAAATAGAATTTTAGTAAAAGAAAATGTATTTTAGCTATTCAAATAACTATGCTCCAACGACTTCAAATTATAATCTGGATGACAAAATTTAACAATGAAAGGCATAATAAAATATAATCAATAATAAATATCATATTAATAGCTTTGTTTTAAATATTTATATAATTTTGTTGGTCTAGTAGGATCAAAAAGACCCTTTAATGTATAGATTGTCGTTGTTTAAAATAATATATTTAGTGTAAAAGTTAGAAAATAGCTTTGTTTTAAATATTTATATTATTTTTTTCACATAAAATATATTAATTAACAAAAAGCTAAAACATGCAGTGAAATCACTGTAACTGGTAAAACACTGTAGGTTTTGTCTTTGGTTTGTTGGAAAGGAAGGTTGTTTTTTAGGGCTGTTTTGGTCTTTTTAACAGGGATAAAAAAAGAGATGAGATGGGAGGATAAAGTGGGAAGAGAAGTGTAGAATTGTGGTTCCTAAAAGGGGACAGAGAGAAAAAAAAAAGATGGGGTGATGATGATGGTTCCAGCACTATAAGTTTGTCTTGTTTGGTTTTTGTTGACCGTCTCCAGTTTCATGTATTTCGCGGTTTGATTTATTTGTTCAGTATAGCTATTGCGTGTTGTTCCCAGTTTCTTATTGGTCAGGCTTGTGCACTTTGATTTACAGTTGGTTGGAAAAAAATAAATCGTTCATCTCTATGGCGTTGTTTGTAATGCTTCCTGTTTTTTTTTTTTTTTTTAATTATCAGGACGATCATCAATTTCCAACTATGTATATGGATTGTGTTGCTATTGCTATTTTAGTTAATGAAAGCAAATATAGACCCCTTTATAGCTTGCTTGCTGAATTTATTTTTTTTTTAACATGATTTATAATGAAATTCAATGCTTATATAAATATATTTTTTTAAAGAAATAAAATAATATTTTAGAGAGATGCTTTGAAATTATATATCCAATAAAAAAAAAATTGTTAACCTTTATTCTAAAAATCTCATTATGTATTTATAGCTCATGAGTTTAAAAATAAAAAAAAAGGAAAAGACAAGCTTGGATTCACTACAGTAGCTATTGGGTGTTGTTCCCAGTTTCTTACTGGTCAGGGCTTGTGCACTTTGATTTACAATTGGTTAGGAAAAAAAATGTTAATCTCTATGGCATGCAGGGCGTTATTTGTAATGCTTCCTGTTTTTTGGGTCATCAATTTCCAACTGATTTGGATGAACACACCATGTATATATTTTGAGCATGCTCAAGGAAGGAAAGTTATTCCATACTACTAGACCTAGCATGTTCGGGATTTGATATATTGCCAAGGTCAATATGTCAAGATTTAACTAGCGCTAGACCTGATAAGTTTTTATTAAGACATGTTTATATTTCTAGAAATTTAAACTTATAAATCTTTCTTTTGAATTTTTATAAAAATATACAAAAAAAATCTTAATTCATCACTCTCAAACTCCTTTTGGATATTGTTCATTGTTCTCCTTGGATCCACACATTCTTTGTTTGATGTATGAATATAGCATCTTCTCTTTTTTCTGTCGTGCATAGTGATATGAAAATAGTCACACACAAGATGCCTTTTAGATGTTCAAAATTTGACTGTAGCATTCGATTTTTTGGTCTTTTTATATATTTAGCTCTCCATCTCAATTTACACATCATTTTTAATTTTTTACCATCAACATTAATATTCATACATCAACATTAATTTTTAGATATTCAAACATAAACATATAAAGATTTGATATTTGAGGGTTTTGTTCTTTTTATTCACACAAAAGAATAAAAAGCCATATTGTCGCACAGAAACATGGTCTCATCATACCACTGGTCCAGCTCACTGAATTTTTCAAAAATAAAATAAAAATGAGACGAACCAATTATAAGCATCTAATCTAATTTCAATTCACATAAAAGAGCATAAGAGATCATCTCAGTGGGACAGCATAAAAAAGCAAAAGAAAAATTTAGTCAAAAGAGTATGAATGATGAAAGTTAATTTCTTGGTTACAAGAGATCAAATATTTTAAATTATATTTATCTTGATTTAGTCTTTACTTTACATCAATATTATATTCTAACATTTATTTTTCTATTAACAATAAAAAAATATTTCTTCAACCTAAACAAAAGTTAACAGTGCTCGCATATTTTTGCAAGAACATGTTGTGCTATGGTTTCTTCGATAGTCAGAAAATCAAGGGCCATGTGGCATCCAAACACCTTTTTTCATCATTTCCACCTCCTTCTAACTTCAAAATCTATTATAATCCAATTTAATTGGTCTTAAATTGAAATCAATTTTTTGAAACAAAAATATATGATCTAGGCTTCGATCTATCTATAGTAAAACATCATGGTCTTTTATTTCTTTATTAATTTTAATCTTAATTAATAATAATAATAATAATAATGTTGTTATTATTAATCTTAATTAATAATGTTTAATATAGTAGTGCTTGTATAGCAAAACTGAATCCAACCTCTTGGATAATTTAGCCACCATAACTTGAACACCAAGTGCAAACCCAATATTTCTCCTACTTCTGGTATCTTAGTAACCAACTTCGAAAGCCCTTCTATTTTCTTTTTATTCCAATGACTTCGAATTTTTTCCGGTTACTTTAGGTCAAGAACTCACTCGTACTGGTAAGTTTCCTTACGGATCTTTTTCTTACACTGTAAAGAAGATGGAGTTTCGGTGGAGAAAAAAGTGAAAAGAGAAATGAAAGGGATATCGAACGCGCATTGGGCAGCAGAGGCACCTTCCTGTCAAGAGCAGGGGTTGGGCCCCACACATCACAATTGAGTTGATTCATATTTTTTAATGAATTCTCAAGTCAAGCATTCCAAGAACTTTTGTTCATATACTGCTTGGAGTTGTTTAAAATACATATTCTTTAACTACCTTTGTCTCTTTTCCAGCGCATAAAGCTTTTGCATTCCGACAACTTCCCAACAAAATTTTAAAACTGACCTTGAAATTTAACAAGAAAAAAACACCATAAACCGTGTATTAATATTGTAAAATTGTAAGAAATATTTAAAAATTTGGCGATTTTATAGGAACATGTTCTAATACATATAACGCCCTTAATTATTGTCTAGAAAAAAATAGTTAAAATGAAAATAATAAGAATTTATAGAAATATTTTTAAGAAAATAAACTCAAAAACAAAATTAAATTAAATAATCATGTTTATTTCTCTAATCTTTTAAGTTTTTCCTATGACTATCTTTTTCAAAAAGTAAATAAGGACATTTTAGATACAATAAAAAGTTTCTATGATATTTTTTTTAAAAGGAGAAATTACTTGATCATTGTGTAGTTTAGTTATTTTATCTTTATTTTTTCAGAAATTATAGTTTATGATGACAATTTATGTCCTCCCTAACACACGTAATAATTTATAAAATTATTATTATTTTCAAAAATATCAACAAAAAACATCTAATAATTTACAAAATTATTATTATTATTTTCAAACTAATAATTATAAAGCTCTTATATTAAATATTATAAATTTTACATTGATTTTTTTTATAAAAAAAAAAAAACTGAGCCACCACCCTCTTAATTAACCGAGTCTAATTATCTAAAACTCAAAGGTCATGTTTTCAAAATAGCTTTAAGTATGCTATAAAGAACATCATCGTGAGTCAAACTACAACTCCATTCTTAAATACAATTAATGAAAATTATGGGTAGACTTTTTGATATAGTTGAAAGCCCTACAAGGATAACAATAAGCACATAAAGATAAAAAATTAGCCAAAATAAGATTAAAACAGACGAAGAACCCTAAGATCTTATTTTTATTTCTGAAATAATGAATTGATAACTTTTGTCTCTCTAGATATTTACAAGTCTTTATATAGGCGTGAAAGTAACCTTAACATAGTAAGAAAAATTATTACCCTGAAACAAAACAGAAAGATAGCTAAGAATTCAAAAATAATATAAAATCCGATTTTTTTTAAAAAAAAATAACAAAATTAAATTAAGAAGTATCATTGAGACATAATTTGCGGTCTTCCAGAACTCGAATGGTCGCCACAAGCTAAGCAACTTATAAAACTAAGCCTTAGGAATAATCTACAGAAATTTTAGTCCAATTCAAAAGTCAGAAAAAAAAATTATGATCTTTTATTATTAGCTTGCTGGTTTGGTGTGATTCATCAAATGTTCTCTTAAAACTAACCTCATATATCTTAGTGGTTCATAGAAGCATTTACTACACCATATATAAGGTTTATTTTTTATAATTCTCTATTTAGCTATGAAAAATCTTCATATAAAAAAAAATTTATTTACTATTATTTTTAAAATAATTTTAATATAAATACATCAAAACAATTCAAATATATATATAAAAAATAATTAAAAAAAATCAATTTTCCAAACGGGTCTAAAACCACTTCCCAAACCAGCTTTTTGGATAGTGATTCGAATCGATCTCTTTTGCTTTCAAAAATTCCGTAGATTTATAAGTTTCCAATTAAAAACTGGCAAGGAATAAGATACACAAGATCATGCAATTTAGTATTGCCGCCGCCATAGCTTTCAATAACACTTCCCTTCCTGCTAGTGATGCCCTTTTTTTGCTATCAAGATTGGAGTTTTTCTGCATTTCTATCAATACAAAAACCTCAATTCTTGATCGCCCTCACCTTGTCAGAAACCTTAACCAATGAACTAGCCCCTCTGTCATCGTTGCAACAACTCCGCTCCTTCACACCTACCCAAATAACCAATTACCTGCCTCGACCTCAATGTCCACAAAAACTCACAAGGAGGAAGAGAACCAACCATCAGCGGCATCACCCTCTTCGCGACCTTTATTTCCGTTGGCTCTATAATAAATTTTGATTTTTGGCTTTCTGCACAACTTTTTTTTTTTACTGCATGATTACATAAAAAATATACATTCATGGCATAATTATAAAACCATTAATTATTTTTTTAATTAATTTTTTTTATGGCTCTCATAACTTTTTTTCTTCAAAAAATAAACATTCTGATAAATAAATAAATAAATTTTAAAAAATGACAATAATAGGATAAAGAGGATTTAATTAAGAATATGTTTTTTTATGGTTATTTCAGATTTTTGGAGTCTATTGGATATTCAATGTGCGTCTAATATTATGATACAAAGTTCTTTTTAAAAGTGATTTTTTAAAAAATATATTTTTTAGATTTTTTATATAAGCACATAAAAAAAACTCAAAAAAAATATTAATTTAATATTTTTACAAGATAAATATATCTTTAAAACACATTCAAACGTGAGGTGGAAACACAATATCAAACACAAACATATTTTTGGTTGGCAATTAATAAAAAAAAAAAGGATACTAGGAAATTATTTTATGTTGATAGAACTTAAATTGTTAATTTTTTGGCTACATGAAATCATATATTTTGAACTTAAATTATCAAACATACTTTTAAATTGTTTCTAGATTTATTCTTTGATTTGCATTTTAACATTTTTTTTATTGTATATATATAATTCTGATTGCTTTGATTAAAAACATGCATCAACTTTTTTTTTTTTTTCCATTGAAAAGTAACTTTTAATCCGATATCCACAACAAGAAGTAGAAAAGGACACGTTATTTATTGGAAGAACATGTGGTGCTATGTTTTCTCGACAATGCTTCGATAGTCAGGAAATCAAGGGCCACCAATATCCATGTGCATCCTAACACCTTTTTTCTTCGTTTCCAGTAAAACCAAATCCTCAAACTCGTCCTAATATCTTCTAACTTCAAATCTATTACAATCCAATTTAATCGGTCTTAAATTGAAATCAATGTTTT
>Ga0325411_1001747_pt1 | contig 24320 bp, 16 predicted proteins | sample PopdelMetagenome_13_FD_206181 | JGI IMG/M metagenome (GOLD analysis project Ga0325411, IMG submission 206181) | Populus deltoides microbial communities from Bellville, Georgia, United States - Xylem-PdIQD-R4 | ecosystem: Host-associated > Plants > Phyllosphere > Stem > Wood/Secondary xylem... | reverse complement strand
TATATATTATTATTATTTTATGGGATATAAATTTTATTTTCTCTTTTCTTTTGTATTGATATTTTTCTTTGAGATAAATCAAATAAATAATTAATACGATTCAATTAATTATTTCTTTTGAATCAAAACATTCATGCTTAAAAATGATATAAAAAATTGTTGTAGAAGCCATAACAATACCCCCTTAGTTTCCATCACTAATTTCTAGATTTTAGCAAGAAATTTCAAGATTTCAATCATCATAAAATTGAGGAAGACAATGACTTAAATGATATATTATAATGCAAACCTCGAGGACAAAATTTTAAAATCTAGAATTAAGAATTTAAATATTTTCCAAAGAAAACTAAAATTATATTATAAGTTCCTGACTTGTTGATTACTTGAATCAACAACTAGAAGTATATGATTATAATGTTATAAATATGATCTTTTTGATAAGTTCTAAAAAGTTTAATTAAAAACCAAAAGCAAAAGTGCTCATGTAGTTTTTAGTCCAAAAAAAAAACAATTTATCTTCAAATCCAAAAATTAAAAGTATTTATATGTTTACTTAAAAATAAATAAACTTTAATTAACTATGTGCTAAAAGTTAAACCCAAATAAATAAATAACTTAAAAGTATTGATAAAATAAAATACAAAGCCTAAGTCTTTTATAAATAAAAGCACAATCCTTATAATTTACTCATGGGCCTTATCAAAAGGCTTTAACCTTGCAGGAAATAGTACCTATAAAAACTTCTGGAAAATTTTTTAACTCGATCCAATAGTTAGATTGAAAGTTATAACCATTAGCATATAGTTATTTAGCCAATCCAAGCTTAAATACATCTTAAACAACCACATCTTTTACTTAGATCATATTGATCAAGACTTGATCCTTGTTTGAACTCAAATTCATGTTTGTTGTCACCTTAGAATGAATTCTGAAAGCTTGCTCGGACTGAATGTTATGAATTGATCTATTTAGTGCCTATTTGATCCTCATAGCTCTTGTCTTTGTAATTATTCCAATTAGTATATGCAATGGATCTTATAGTATTGCTTATTGATTCATATCATCCCCCCTCTCCTTTAAATGATTTGACCTTGAATTATCACATGCAATGGATCATATGATGTTGCTTGTTGATTCTCATCATTCCCCGTTTCCTTAAAATAATTCAACCTTGAATAGTCACATGCAATGGATCTTGTTCTATTGCTTGTTGATTCTCAGCATCCCCTCTCTCCACAAATTCATTCAGCCTTAAATCATCACCTATATTAAAAAATATATATAAACATTAAATTTAGCACTAATGTTATACTTATTTAGAAGTTCCATCTTGTATGCACTGTTATTAATTCATTCAAGGACTTGGGATGGAAATCTTTCTTTCCTCATAAACACCAAAATTCAATCACCAGGTTCAAAGATAACACATTGATGACCTTTGTTGGCTTTACAGGCACATTATTCTTTTTTTTTTCAATGTGCTATTAGACACTTTTATGAAGTTTCTTCACTATTTTAGCCTTTTTTTATATCCATTAAGACTAACCATTTCATCAGCAGGTAAAGGTAACAAGTCCAAAGGCGTTAATGGATTAAAATCATAAATAATTTTAATTTATAAATGATTAGTAATAGAATGTATACTCATATTATATGCAAACTCAATAAACAACAAACACTACTCCTAACTTTTTAAATTACTTTGAATGACAATACAAAATAATTTGGTTAAGGTCTAATTTACTACTTTCATTTGATTATTTGTTTATGGATGACTGGTTAAAAACAATAATTTTGTTCCTAATTTTTCCAACAAAATCTTCCAAAAATAAATAAAAAACTTAACATCTCGATCTGAAACAATACTCTTATGAACACCATGAAGGTGTATTATCTCTCTAAAGAACAAATCAACATTATTAGTTGCATCATCAATTTTATGACATGCTATGAAATGTGTCACCTTAGATAACTTATCTAACACCACAAAAAATTAAGTCCCTACCTCTTTTTATCTTAGGTAAAATTAAAATTAAAATCAAAATCGTGGAAATGTATGTCATAACCCAATCTTGGATCCCCTAAAATTCTTTCACACAAAAATACGTATTTTTTTATTCAAAAATCCAAAAAAATTCGAAACTTAAAATCCAAAAATACTTTCGAGACACAAAGTGATAAGTCCTCGAGTTGCAACAGATTAAAATGCCAGAAGAATAGCTAAATTAGGGATATTTTGACAAGTTAGGATGAAGAAAGAAAGAAAATTGAGTTTGAAATCCGAACTTGACTAAAATTGAAAGAATTAATTAAGTTTAAGGATTTAATTAAATTTTTAATAGACTGAATTGACTTATTTAAGGATGTAATTGAAGAAAAATTAAGTTTGAAATCAATTGGGAAAAAAATTGAAACAATTAATTAAGTTTAAGGATTTAATTAAACTTCTAATGAGTTTTATGGATTCAATCAAGGACTAAATTAAAGAAACATCAAGTATGAAGGCCTAATTCAGATTAATTCAAAAAGATTGGAAGATTAGGGACACAATTGAAACTTTGAAAGGATACATTTATACAACCAAGGGTTTAATTAAAAGAAACTTAAAGATTGAAGGTTAATTGAGGGTTAAATTAAAGAATCTTGAAACTAAGGACCAAAGTGCAAAAGGCATGTGATTTTAGGGACTAAAATTAATCAAATCATGGGTTGATTTGAAAGAAATTAAAAGTTTATGGTTGATAGAGGTCAAATTGCATAATTTGTAAACCAATGACTAATTTGTAAAAGACGCTCAAATCAAAGGATTTAAACCAAGGTTTTCAGGGGTATAATTGCAAAAACTAAGAAGTTTCATAGTCAATTAAGGGTGTATATGCTAAAATTAAAAGAATAGTGACTAAATTGAAAATTTTTCTAATATCCTACAAAAGCCAAGTCCATTACATGAGAAAATGACCCTAATTTTTAGGATTTAAATGAATGAAGTGTCACTTAGACTTTAATAAAGAAATGAGTGACACGTCATTTGATCCTTGTCTCTTTTTTTTTCAGCCTAAAAGGCTGACGAGATGCCAACTTCAGGTGAATGAACGTGACACCTCAAAGGATCTAATTACCACCACCCGACTAAGAAACATCTCTACAAGGATTAGCTACTCCTATCAAATGTTTACATCTTATTTGCTTGAACGAAATCGACAATATTTTGACCCCAATCACCCATCCTTGTATTAGCAGATTCAAGCTGATTGAGGGCCAACATTCTAATTATTGAATGTAAAGTTCTAGATCTCCAAATCAAATATGGTTTGTTCCTAATGATAAATCTACATGATCTCTACAAGGTTTAGGTCTAACAATGATACGTTTATGGCTTAATCTCCATAATGATCTTGACAAAGTACTCAACCCAATCATATATGACTGAACAAAAAATTCACCATGACAAAAAAGACTCTAAGGTTGTTTTCTTATGTTTGATTTTAGTTTACAAGAGGACAAAAAGGGTATCAAGTGCCACTTATTTCAGAGAGAAAGGTTTTAGAAGAGAAAGGATAATATTCTTACACGGAACCTCTTAGCAAACCCATTATGGTTTTGCTATTTCTAGTTTTGGTTCGCTTATAAAAGAGCAATTGCTCTTAAGTAGAGAGGAGGTGGATTTAGAGAGAAAGAAATCAAAAAGAGAAAATATAGAGGAAATTAGAGAGAAAACATAGAAGTATTTTTTTTAGTAAATAGAGAGAAAAGAGAAGCAAATAGTGTGAAAATTTGAAGGAAGAAAGAAGAAAAGAAGAAGTTTATACAAGCTAAGGAGCTGAAAACATGAGGAAAGAAGCAACGAAATCTTAAAACAAAATAAGCTATATTATTCAACAAGGTATAGCTAAAACTTTAGTGAGATGGTGTAGCCCAATGGACACACCTCTCTTTTAATGTCTTCCATGTTAATACTTTTGTTTCTTTTTTATTGATTATGTTGATTTCATTTGAGTTTAGAAGCTATGTTTAACATATTATTGTTCTTAGATGTGATATGCATTTGTTAGAGGTAAGTTAAAAAATATTTTGAGTATATAACTTGTTGTTTCTAGATTGTTAAAATCGTGTGTTAACATGTTTAAATATTTGTTTTTGATGTCATGAAGTTAAGTTTAATTGTTTGGATTCATGTGTGTGTGTGTGTGTGTGTGTTAAGACCTTTGATTGGTCAAGATTATGATTGCAAGTTGTTTTTTGTGTATTATCGAGTGTAAGAGGACTAAATTCATGTTAAGTTTTGGTTTGGAGTGTTTATCAGATCAATATAACAATGTTTTAAAAAAAAAAAACAGTTTCTGAAGTTTTTAAACTAAGGTATTGTTGCATTGGTTTTGTTGTTTGTTGTTAATGTTTTAATTTTTTAGAGGGTTGCTATAAGCATGTTAAAGTCGAGTCTACCATGTTTAGGTCTTATTTCTAGTTTTCAGGTGTTATTTTGGGTTTTGGTTTCATATTGCACTTTTCTGGGTTTTCTTTGAATTTCTAGGTTTATGTTCTTGAACCCAGATTTATATTTTCTTGTGTCTTGGCTTTTTAGCCTCTCTAGTGAGCTCTTTGAGGCTATAGCTCATATATGATGGTTATATACTTTTATTTTATCCATTTAAAGCTTGTTAACATTTTATTTTTGAATATTTTAATTCATATAAGTTCTATAATGTTATCCAAAAGAAGGCATTAAAATTAAAATGCCATTTGCAAAACCATATAAATAAATTTCAAGAAATTAATTAGCTTAATTAAAATAATCATAGTTATTAAAATCAAAATATAGTTTACTAAATGCTCTATTAGACAATGTATGTTTCTTTGATAGCACCGCACTTTTGAAAAAAAATAAAACTTTTTTATTTGCTTTAAATTAATTTGTTTTTTAGTGTTTTAGATCGATGCTAAAAATAAATTTTAAAAATAAAAATATATATTATTTTAATACATTTCCTAGCAAAAAGCATTATAAAAAACTATAGCAATGATAAACACTACCTTAATTAAATCATCAAGTCATTAGTCAATCCTTAATTATTAGATTGACCCGTCTTGGTTTTTTCATTTTTAATTAAGAAAATGTGATTTCTTTTTAATTTTATTAGTATGAAATATTAACCTAATCAATTGGATTGAATTGGAACACTCGTAGTTTAACCACAAGTATGGATCATCAAGTTTCTAGCTCAACCCATTGGATTTGGAATAGACTGGGTTTGACAATGGTGAAGGAGAATGCCTTCAACCTATGACCTTGTTCATAACATTGCCCTCAAGTAATTCAAGCAATTGATTTTGCCATTAACGTTGCCTACATTGTAATAGCCCGGCTTCTCAAAGCCAAAATCGGTGGAATTTTTTTTTTATCCTTACATCCCCGATGCTTTTCACAATAACATCCTAAGGTTAACAATAGATCCCATTCCTTATCATGGCACAATACTAATATGGTTATCACAAATCAACATCCTTATAAAATAGTTACTCAATACAAATACCCATGACATTATATTTACATGTTTGTAAGTTCATGTTACATCTTATTGACATATTTATAAATCACATTCATGTTCTAGCTTCATTATCATCATGAGTTTATACAAAAGTGTCGAATGACAATACACAATCTAATATTGTATCGTTATAAGTTCATACAATGTTCATCGGCAACTATACAACTAGTATATTCGTTCCTATCAAATACATAACACCTAAAACATACCATTACAAAGCACCTTTCAAAATATATGAACCAGTGGAACGAGCTTTCCTACGCACCTTGATTGTGTGATGTCTCTGTTACAAAAACAACATGGATATAAGAATTGTAAATAATCTAAACATGATAATAAACAACAAGAACAACATGGATACAAGATTGTGTGATGTCCATGTTACAAAAACAGCATGGGGTTAATTACTTCACTTTAACTTAGTCTTTCACTTTATATGCTTATAGTCGTAGCTAATCGCAACATCCAAACTCAGTCATCCATCTCAATTCCATTAAACAAAACTAATCACAAAATTAAACTCGTTATCTCCTATAGATACAATTAGTTGAAGCTAATTATCATAATCAACTTGGCCATCAATCTATGATGTCATTAGCCAAAGCTAATCGTCATATTCAACTCAGTCATCCCTCTAGGATGTCATTAACCGAAACTAATCATTAGCACAACTCGATCATCCATCTAGGATGCCATTAGCCGAAGCTAATCATCAAACACAACACGGCTATCCATCACGGATGCCATTAGCCAAAGTTAATCATCAATTCATCCCGACTATCCCCTTAGGATGCCATTAGCCGAAGCTAATCATCAGTCGCAACCTAACAATTCCTCTAGGATGTCATTAGCCGAAGTTAATCATAATACTCATTCAACATTCTATAACAATTTAGCTTTCAATATATCTCAATAGTAGATCATTCATAATACTCGTACAAACATTTCATATTAATTTAGCATTCCTTATAACACAATAGTCGATTCTTCATAATACTCGTACAAATATTTAATAATAGATTAGCATTCATTATAACACCATGAGAGACCTTTCGTAATACTAGTACAAACATTCCATAACAGTTGAGCATTCATTATAACACAATAAAAATCTTTCATAGTATTCGTACAAACATTTCGTAACCATTTAACATTTATTATATCACAATAGTAGATCCTTCATGATATTCGTACAAACATTCCATAACAGTTTAGTACTAGCTATAACATAATAAAAGATCCTTCATAATAAATTCACTTCGGGAAATTAACGATATATTAGAAAGGGTGGAAGCCATTTACCTGTTCCTCTTGTGGGGTGTTCTTGTCTGGTCGCAGGTCCGATCTCGGTTGCACCACCTAACACATCAATGATCGCAAATCAGCACATTTGCATTTGGTAATCACATAACTCGTCACCATACATATTCCAAGAATACACATGTTCACATTCAAGTGTTCCACATATTACACAATCATACAATGAAATCGTTGCAAGCATTTAAGTCATTTCTGACATGGAAGTTTATCGTAGAAAATCGACAGCAAAAACTAATTCATTGGTGACCCAAAATTCAGCAACGAAGACTGATTCGCTAGTGACCGAGGATTTGGCAGCAAAAATTGATTCGTTGGTGACACAAGATTTGACAGCGAAGCTGATTCACTGGTAAAATGGTATTCGACAGTGAAAATTGATTTGTTGGTGACACAGGATTCGGCAGCAAAAACCAATTCACTAGTGAACCAGGATTCGACAACGTAACCCAGTCCTACAAGTGATGCATGAAATCATCAGCGTACTTAATCTGTTGTTAACTTAGAAATCGTTGACAAATACTAAGTCGTCGTTGACTAAAAAATCACCAGCGTAACCCAGTTTTACAACTAACGTTGAAATCGTCAGCGCACATAGGTTACTACTAACTTAGAAATCATTGACAAAAACTAAGTCGTTGTTGACCCAAAAATCATCAATGCAATCCAGTTCTACGACTGACGTTGGAATCGTCAACGGCTCAACGCTGGAATCGTCAACGGCTCAACGCTGGAATCGTCAGCGGCTTACTCAGAAATCATTGATGAAAATTGAGTCATGTCGACTTAGAAATCGTCATCACAGCCCAGTTTTACGGCTGACGCTAAAATCATCAGCACACATAGGCTACTGTTGACTTAGAAATTATTGACAAAAACGGAGTCGCTGCCGACTCAAAAATCATCAACGTAAACTAAGTCACTGCCGATTCAGAAATTATCAGCGACAAGGTGAGTCATTTCTAGTTTTGCCTTTTCCCTGGACTACACGTAAGGTTTACGCTATGCCTTCTCCCCTACACGTATCCAACCCAGTCGAACATAAATGTCCCCAATCACACTCCGTTCATCATATATTATCAAGTAATACAAAAACAACATCCCCAATGTACATTTATCAAGGTTTCTCCCAATTCATTACTTCCAAAACCAGCACCTAACATTGTTACAAATTTTACATTTCTATATATTCTAATTGTATCATGGTAATTCACCTACACAACTAATACAATTATTCAACACATGAGGGTTCTATTTCCAGTTCATCTCATATCATTCTAACTATGGTCATCATGTATAGTTTCCTTCATGATTCATTCCCTCCCCCCCTAGTCGAAATCTTGTTACCCATTACTCCCTAATTTGTACATGCAATTTCATAATATTTTATCACAAGTATATTCACAATAATATTTTTTAATACATACCTACAACAAAATCAAAGTATTAGATCATGATGTAATTTTCATTTCAACTCCAGCGTGATTTTAAGGCTTGCTAACAATACAATTTTGCACTTAGTATCAATCCAACACATTTTCATATAACTTCATTCACCACATATATAGAATTTATGTTATTAACACACAAGTATAATCACAACAATCATGTTGCAACCATATTCTCATTCACTTGAACTATATATATTCATGCAAGTTGATTAATCTCATAATAAAATCAAAGCATGAACATCAATATAATTTTGGTTCCAGCACAAAAATGTCCTTACAAGGCCAACAAGACCACAATCCAAGCATTTTCATCATTCCATTTCATATCCCATACAAATTCATCAAACCTTTGTGAGAATTAAGACATAACATCAATTTAGATTCTGTTTTAGCTTTTACATGTCCTTAGAAGTTAAATAAGGTTATAATCCATGTATCTTTTCATTTCAATCCTCATGTCATCCATCCCTTCCATTTGGTCGGCCCCTTACTTAGTTTTTCACATTTAAAATCACACACACTCATTCATTTCTTTGTTAAAAATCTGCACGTCTTCATTTTTCCATCATTCCATTTAAGTTCATCACTCTTAGTATACTAAATCTTGAGTCAAAATATAAGGATCTTAAACTCTCATTCTAGAGTTTTTTCCCTTCCTTTTTGTTTGAAATTTAGGGTAATACCCAGCCAAGGAAATGGTGTTGGTCTTGCCTTACGTTTCTGTACAGTCTTAATGTAGGTTTAATGATTGTTCTTCTTCTTCCTTTCGGTTTCCTCCTTTTCCTTCTCTGCTGCAGCAACCGACCTTTCCAGCTCACTTTCCTTTCATGGTTCTCTCCTTTCTTCCAACTCTCTTCTCACTCAACAGTCAAGAAGGCTTGCATGCAAACTGTCTTGGTTCTGTTTTGGAAACAGAAGTTGTTGCAACCAAGGCTGTTAGTCGACTGTTTTTTGGAAAGAGAAAGGGTCACCTTCTCTCTTTCCCTTGCATTTATATCCCGTCTAAAAAAAAATAGGGTGTTTAGATGCTGGTTAAAACTACTCTTATCCTTCTTTAGATTATCTTAGAGCTGGTTTTATCCACCATAAATCCTAATCTAGGATAGGCCGGTTCTTCCCCATCATTTTTCTCTAGAGCAAGCTGGCCTGTTTTCCCCAACATCATCCTAGTGAAACTCGGCCTAACACTAATTTTTATTCGGTGTTACATACATTTTCAAACAAAAACTTTCCATCCAATATATATATATATATATATATATAACAAGGCAGAGAGGAAGACGGCCTAAAATATGCAAATTCATACCAACAACAGGAAGTAAATCCTGCCTCCCACTAACAGCTTGCCTCCACTTTAATGTGTTTTGTAATGAATATTAGCTAAAAAATTAACACGGGCCCCAAGGAACAACAATGAAATAAACGTCACATGAGAAAGCTCAAGAGTCCAGTGTAATCAACTTGATTCTCCCCCGGGAATTCAACGGAAGAAATCCCACTGCCCCCACCATTAAAAGCAGCTCAGCCATCCCTTTTCAGTGATCTTTTTACTGTGAATATTTATTGATATTATTGCCCAGAGAAAGTCAAAACAATTGTGTACATTATGGTTCGCTCATCAAGAATACAAGATGAAGATATATTAACTAAATATCTTAATTGTTTTAAATTTTACAGTAAACAGGCTTTAAAGCCTTTCTTTAATTCCTGAGCGTCCAAGTTCTTCCCTATGAACACAATCTTGTTCATTCTGGGTTCCTCAGGGCCCCATAACCGATCAGGTGAACCTTCGAATATGTCATGAACACCCTGTCAAATAAAATGAGGCAAAGGAAAGACTGATTAGGATCTAATTCCAGTTCAATTAGCAACAAAGCCAGTTCCAGACCCCTTGATTGCTTGGGTAAATAATATACAGAATCTAAATATAAACTACGTAGCATTGCTTAGAGCTGTTTACTAGTCAATCCTTCAGTTTCCTATCAGCAATCATGTTATAAATTTAACTATCTTCTTTTAATTGCCAGTTTCTACTTCCTTGGTTATCATATATGTAGTACGTATTACAAATATATTTATAAACCCGATAAACCAGACCAAACCTGAAAAGAAGTCCATGAAAAAACCCGAAAGCATCTAATATGAAGCTTGAAGTTGTTGTTTTAATTATTTTTCTAGTTAATTTTAGATTTTAATTATTTATTTTTAAGTAGTATTTAGAAATCCTAATGCCAAATGAATTCTATTAATTAAATAAGTTTTTATTAGAAATTTTTTCTATAAACAATTTTAGTTTTAATTAGAAATCCTTTCTCATAAAAGATTTTCAAACTAATATCAATAAAGATGTCTAGTTTATTTTGAAAGATTTTCTTGATTGGATAGTTGAATATGATAGGGTTAAGGAGCACTCAAGTTTCTAAGAAGAGAAGATGGTAAAACTAGTCGCATATAACCTGACAGGTGGAGCTTGTTCTTGGTGGAAACATCAGATAGATACACGGTCAAGAGAAGGGAGACAACATATTGCATCATGGGCGTACATGAGGCAGTTGTTGCATGAGAGATTCCTTCCTTCTGATTATGGACTATGAGCAATATTTGTTTTAGCAATACTAGGATTGTTCACAAGGTAATAAATATGTCAGAGAATCAACAGGTTACAAGGTTCATGAGGGTTAAAACCAGCAATCCAAGATATCGGAGTACAAATCTTATTTATGCTCTCTGAGGCAAGGAGCATGGCATTAAAAGCTAAGATGCTAATAAAATACAGGGCTGGTAGCAGTAATAGATTTGACAGGCGATACTTCTAAAAACATCGTATAATGACACAAGTAGATTCGGTCTTGCTGATAAAGGAAAGGCAGTACAACCACCAAGGCCAACTCCAATGAGACTCAATACTACTAGACTTGACACGACTTCGGGAAAACAGGTTGAAACGAACAAACCGAATAACCCCTAAGCTAGGCCAATGATTGTCAAATACTTTAAATGTGGAGAATCAGGACATCGTTTCAAAGATTATAGGAAACAAAAATTAGTCAATCTGATCGAAGGACAGTATGAGCCACAACCCTCCGATGAAAAGGGCGAGTTGTGTGAACCTAATAGGGGTGACAGAGAAAATTTGTATAAGTTATGATGACGATAATGAAAGCCAAAATTATGTGGTTAGGAAGATGCTGCTAACACCAACGACTGTTGAGGATTCACACTGAAATAGGTTATTTCGTACTTGTTACACCATAAATAAAAACTTGTGTGACTTAATTATCGATAATGGGAGTTGTGAAAATATTATTGGAAAACATATTGTTGATAAATTAAAATTAAAATTACCACTAGAACCTCATCCTGAACCTCACAAGATTTGGTGGATTAAGTCAATAGGAGAGATAAGGTAAACCAACAATGTAGAGTACCATTTTCCATTAAGAAGTATAGGGATGAGATGTATTATGATGTGATAGATATGGATGCCTGTAGTTTGATCTTCGGTAGGCCTCGACAATATGTTGTGAATATTAAACACTTGGGCAGAGATAATTTGTACAAGGTTAGAAAGAATGGTGTGAATTATACTCTTGTACCTTTGAAGAAAGAATCCAATCCTAAAATCTTGAAAGTAGAGGTGAGGGCTTTTCCTTATAATAACTAGTTCAGAACTTGAGATACACGCAAAGGTACAAGAAACTAGGCAAATTCATGCGGTGGTTGTGAAAACATTAATGATGAACAAGCAAAAAAGAAAAGAGCAGGCATTCCCAATGCAATTAAGCCTTTACTTGCCGAGTTTGAGGAGATTCTACATTATGGATTGCCTTATGGATTGCCATCAAAGAGAAACATTCAACATCAGATTGATTTGATGTCGGGACCTAGCCTTTCACATCTACCGCATTATCGAATGAGTCCTAACGAGGGTAAGATATTGAAAGAGAAGGTAAAAGAGTTGTTGAGAAAGAGACAAATCCAGGATAGTCCAAGTCCTTGTGCAATTCTAGGATTATTGACTCCAAATAAGGATGGCAGTTGGCGCATGTTTGTGGACAATCGCGTTATCAACAAAATAATCATGGGATACAAATTTTCAATTCCTCGGTTAGATGCATGCTTGATCAGTTACATGGGGCATCAATCTTTATGAAGATTGACTTGAGGAGTGGTTAACATCAAATTCGGATTCGGCCAAGTGATGTATGGAAGACAACTTTCAAGACAAATGAGGGATTGTAATGATTGGTTGGTTATGCCTTTTGATTTGTCTAACGCACCGAGCACTTTCATGAAGGTGATGATCAGGTCTTATGTCCTTATATAAATAAATTTGTGGTATTTATTTTGATAATATCTTGATTTATAGTAGATTTGAGATTGATCATGTAGAACACTTGAGAAAGGTGCTGCTGAAAAAAAATTATATGTGAATTTGCACAAGTATAGTTTTATGACTGACAAACTACTATTTTTATGCTATATTGTTAATGCATAGGGCATACATGTTGATAAGGAGAAGGTTTTGACCATTAGAGATTGGCCAACTCCTAAAATAGATAGTGAGGTTTGTAGTTTTTAAGGGTTAGCTACTTTCTATCAGTGATTCATCTGAAATTTCAATAATATTACAGCACTCATGACTGAATGCATGAAGAAGAGAAAATTTGATTGGAGAGAAAAGACAGAAAAGAGCTTTGCTTTAATCAAAGAAAAATTAAGCAATCCTCCAAATTTGGCACTTCTAGTTTGGACAAACTATTTGAGGTAGAAAGTAATGCTTGTGGTGTTAGAATTGTTGGAGTTCTATCCCAAGAGAAAAGACCTGTGACATTTTTTAGTGAGAAGTTGAGTGGTGCTAGGTTAATATAATCCACATGTGACATAGTTTTATGTTGTTTTTCGAACTCTTAAAAAGTGGGACATTATTTGATTGATAAGGAGTTTGTATTGTATTCTAACCATGAGGCTCTAAAATTTTTACATAATCAAAGGAGAATAAGTAATGGCATGCATGAAAGATTAGTCACTTACCTTTAACGGTTTCAAGCAGAATTGTGTACAAAGCTTAAGTTCATAATAGAGTTGTTGATACTTCGAGTAAAAAAAGCAGCCTTCTTGGTTACTCAAGAGAGATCATTGGATTCAACTATTTGAAAGAGTTGTAGAAGCATGATAAGGATTATGGTAAGATGTGAAAGAAGTGCCAAAATCTGCTTGTTGATGACTTTCACATTTATGATGAATTTCTAATAAAAGGTAATCAACTTTTCATTCCTCGATCTTTATTGCAGGCGAAAGTGATTTTGGATTTGCATGGAGGAAGTTTGGCTGGTCACTTGGAGCGACAAATGACTATTGATGTAGTCATTAACAAATATTATTAGCCTCACTTGAAGCGAGATATTGGTAAATTTATGCAAAAAAGTTATATTTGTCAAACTGCTAAGGGACAAGTACAAAATACAGGTCTATATATGCCTTTGACTATTCCTAAAAACATACAGGAGAACTTGTCTATGAATTTTGTACTTGGATTATCTCATACACAATGGGGGATGGATTTTGTATTTGTTATAGTTGATAGGTTCTCAAAAAAGATACATTTTATTCCTTGCAAAAAAACGAATGATGTGTCTGATATTGCTCGACTTTTCTTTCAAGAGGTAATTTGTTTACATCGGGTGCCAAAGACCACTTCTGACCAGGACAGTAAGTTTCTTAGTCACTTTTGACGTACATTATGGAAATTGTATGATTTTTCATTACAGTTCAATAGCATAGCACATCCATAGAAAGCAGCACATCCATAGAAAGATAGCACAACACATGGAAAATTGATAAGAAGCAGTTATGGAAACAAGGCAAAACAGTGGGATTATGCCCTTGCACAAGCAAAATTTGCATACAACAATGCTAGAAAACGGTGTCACAGGTAAATCACCATTCGAGATTGTGTATCTACAATGTCCTAACATTTGCAAGATCTTGTGCCAATTTATATAGGTGTTGGGTTTAGAGTGGCTGCTAAGAAGATGGTTATGGATGCTTAAGCTATTATGGAAGATGTGAAGCAGAAATTGATAAAGACCAACACCAAATAAAAAAAGTCGTTGATAGGCATTGTCGTGCTAAAGTGTCCAAGGAAATAGATAATGTGATGGTGTTCCTTCACAAAGAAAGATTTCTGGTGGGGTCATATAGCAAACTACAACATAAGAAATATGGTCCTTGCATAACATGAAGAAAATTAGTAACAATGCTTATATTATTGATTTACCTCATAATATGGGTATTTCCAGAACTTTTAATGTGTCAGACACTTCTCTTTTCTATGATGATCAGCCTTTATATCCCAAGCTTGGAGATGACTCAAGGTCAAGTCTTTCACAAGAAAAGAGGACTGACGTGGTGTTACAACTATATTTATGAATCAGATAGACAAGACCAAGCCTGAAGAGAAGTCCACGAAGAAACCCGAAAGCATCTAATATGAAGTTTGAAGTTGTTTTAATTATATTCCTTGGATTTTAATTATTTGTTTTTAATTAGTATTTAAGAATCCTAATGTTAAATAGATTCTATTAATTAGGTAAGTTTTAATTAAAAATCATTTTCTATAAAGGATTTTAGTTTTAATTAGGAATCTTTTCCCATAAAAGATTTTAAGACTAATACAAATAGAGGTGACTAGTTTATTTTAAGAGGATAATTATTATTAAGATTTTAATAAAACACTAGAGAGTTTTCTCTAAATTTCTTTACAGTATAGGTATATAACCTTAGAACTTGAGAACCTTAACTTTAATCACGCTATATTGCGTCAATTTAGCATTCCTACAAGGGTGTCATATAACCCCTAAGTTAGCTTAAGTTTGAATAACATCATGAACTGAGATTGTCAAGCAAGAATGTGCCTTGTCTTTTATTACCACCAGCATACGAATTCATTTTATGTTGAATAGATCTTCTAGCAACAACTAATGGAGAACTATATAGCACGAATACATCAAGGGACCCACATCCATATTTGGATTACAAAACACACATTTCACCTTTGGAAATGCGACCCAGAATTAATTGTCTAACGCGGGTGATAATAAACTTCAACAATTAACAAATGCATGACAAAATAACGAAACAAGAATATTTCATTACAAGGTCCTACCTTTTCAAGAATCCACACATTAGCATATTAATGTTGTTTGATAGCCATATGCTGTATTTTATCAACATTGACTAGCAATTAATTAAAGGAGATATTTTTTAACTCAAAAAAAAAAGTGATCATTTTAAGCAACCAAATAGGACATTATGCAACACAAATGAGGCATTATAAACTTTCTTTTATCAAAATGAAAGTAGAACTTTGGAACTTGTTAGCTCACCTGGAATACAAATCTCTCGTTCATACCCTGAACAGATAATAGACCTTTCATTCGGTATATGTCCTCACTACGTTCCATCAATAAAGTACCAAGCCAGAAGTTAGCCTGAAAATGTGGAAATACAGTTGGTCACATCAATCCAATATTGTTAGTTTTTACACTTCCCAGCTACCAGGCAAATAAATCAAACATGAAGATGAGCAACTAGAGAACAGCTAGAAATGCTCATGTGAGGTTATTTCATATATGTACAGTTCTGCAATTCTCAGGTGCATCATGGAAATTGAGCAATCCACATGTAAAACCTACCTTTTCTAAATCTAGGCTCCCTTCACAGACTATGCTGACAGAAGAAACACCAGGATCATGAGTGTGGTCATGGGAATGATGACCATCATGATGATCTGCATGATAGAATCCACAAGCTAAGATCAGCCATAAAATTATCACAAGTAGGGTGGCAGAATTAATCAATAAAATACCTAAAATTTGCAGGCATTTTCAAAAACTCAAATTATGATCATGAACATCCAAAAAAGAAACTAGTCATAAATGTATAGGCACACTATCATTAGAGCTCTAAACATGGAAAACGAGCGCCAAACATGAAAGGTACCAAAAAACTGTCTCTAGGCAAATAATTACAGGGCACAGGCAGAGGTTTCTTTCATTTCTTTTTTATTTTCTTTTTCTCAGCCAACTAATAAGATAATTTGTTGGTAATATTTCCATTAGTAACAAGAGAGTACAAGTACAACCCACATAAAAAGGTCAGTTTAAATGTCACTGCTAAACTTAGAGATAAATGGACTTTCAACAATACATGAAATTGGTGTTAAATTCTAAATACATTGCTGTAGAAATTTCATTGGCTACTTGTAACAGCTTGAAAAGGAGCTTGGAGAGAAGGACTCTGAATTCTGAATAATATCACCTAATGCAACCATTAAACATAACAAAAAGTGTTTCATCAGAAATGTATCAATCTTTATCCATTTCATGTTTTCTATTTTACTTGAAGGTTTCACCATATGAGATCATCTAACTAGCCACCACAAAAAATTTAAATTTTTCCATGTTCCAGAACAAACACGAATCAAGTTTCAAGTTATGTAACAAAATGTTTCTCCAGTAAGAACCTTGTTACTTTTTTTGGGACAAGCAGATGCTTTCTCCACTAAAATAGAACAGCACCTAACAATTTGTGTATGCTGTTTTAAGTTAAGTACAGCAATTGTGAATGAAGAGAAATACCGTGCTTGTGGTCATGTTCATCATGATGATGATGGTGATCATGATCATGATCATGAGCATGATTGTGGCTGTGGTTGTCATTGTGATCATGACTGGCATGATCTTCCTTTCTATCTTCATCATTGACAGAACTCTCAATCCTGAGAAGAGAAGCAAGTATTAGACAAAAACTGCAGATTTTGTAGTTTAACTCGGAAGTGACCCGACACTTCTAGAACAGCAAATGTCTATTTCAGCAAGAAAAATAGAAGTACACAGAAAGGAAAGAGATAGGAGATAGGGATAATGACAGGTTCACTTAATGATAATGCTACTAAAGAAGGAACATTAACAAGGCATGGAGAATCAGGTCATTGGGAAAGCATAATTAACTCATTATTTAATAAAACCATAACATGAATCAACAACAGAACTTTCCAAGCATAGAAAAGTTTTGTACAAGCGTATGCTATCACAACGAAATCTCCGCGTTATTTTTCCAGCTACAACAAATCCCACCAACATTCAAGTCAAGTACAAGAAATAGTATCATCACTGAATATCCTATCCCTGATATTTTGATAAAATCATAACACGAAAAGCCACCCTAATGTACTGTCTATCTATGCACAGATCAACATAATCTATATGAGCTGGGCTTTCCCCCAAATGATCTAGTTGAATAGCATGACTCAAGATATGTTCCAGATTGAGCTTTGCAAAACATCATCTGTTTTTGGGAAAGCTGTGATTTGTTAACTCAGCTGCAATCCCAAATACTTTTAATGCAGTTTTAACTCCTCAAAATATCAGTACACAACACTGCAAATATATTAGGGACGCGTAGTGGCAAAAGAGATGCGCTACAATCATGGTAACTTTTTGCATCATTTTTCTCTCTTTGCATAAATACTCTCAACTCCTTTTATATTCAGATATAATTAGATTTACATCCAAAAATAAAATAAAAACTCTTATGAGTCTAATATTTGACAAGAGGATTTTGTCCTGTTGGCAAAGGGTTAGGTTCTTTAAGCCCTCAACATATGACGAAAATAGAGCTCATAATCCTTTTCAATTCTTTTTAAATAAATTTGATTCTTTCTAGAAACAGTGTAACAAAAAAAGAATTCAAAGCATTCAATTTATTTATTTTTTGCATAAATAGTTGAATACCAGATAGCATAATGCAGGACATGTTGCAAAGAAGAGGACCGAGGCTTTAGTGAATTTGTTAAAAAAAAAAAGAAGTTTTCCATGTTTTCCAAGTGGACAGGGTACCATAGTAATCTCCAAAAATTGGAAGGAGCCATAGTTATGAGCTTTTACTAGGCTTATACTCGGTTTAGTATCCACATTAACATGGGATTCCAGTAATTTTAGAAGTCAACCAAAAAATACTATGTAAACTTCCATCTTCTGAAGCATGGAGCTCTTTTTTTAGGTTTGAATAGGATCTCAAATTATAGCTGAGAATTGGGGTCTCTATTTCTTTCTCAAATTATAGCTAAGAGATTTTTGATGGATACAGCTGCAATTAGATCTCTGGTTCCCGTGTAGAACTTGTTGCTAGTAAATTTCAAGATTTTTCTTGGTTGTTCATTATTGCTTTCAACTATGTAGCACTAGTTTTCTAAGTGTGAGTAATTTCATAGTTGTTTCTAAAAATGACTCCAGTGTCAACTGTCAACTACAGCTCCAAATCAGACATAAACCTGGAATTTCATAGAATAAAGTTGAGTAACCTAACTTGTTTTTATGATATAGAATGTGGGCACCCTCCCCTCCATGCTCCCAATTCCCAGCAATGGAAAACAAAAAAACGAATACATGAAAGGAGAAGAGGAGAGGGATGTGAAAGAGAGAGTGTATCTAAATGCAATGCCTAGCACATTATAGCAGTGGTGTCAACACAGAAAATATAAACCAGTACAATACACATGTAAGAATTTAACAAGCATGGGGGTTGAATTCAATGGATACGTTCATTAAAAAATAAAGTTCAATGCACAAAACAGTCTCCTCTAGCAAGAGCAAAGTACAGAAAACATTCAATATAATAATCAAGAAATTAAGTCTTTCTTTGTGGGGAGGGGGGGTGTGTCAATCAAATATTCATATGTAGAAACTAGGAAATTGAGAGTTAAACATAACCTCTCCAAATCAAAGCCTCCAATGCCAAGGACATAATCCAAGTCAACTTTTCCATGTTGTGTACACTTCAAATTAGCCATACGATTGATGTTCTGCCTTCAGAGACTCCCATCAGTACTCAAAAAGAATTGAACAATTAAGAAAAAAGCAAAAGAAAAGAAGCAAGATACTAGCCCTTATCCGCTGCACCAAAGAAGCAATTTCTTGCTCACCAACAAGATCAGTCTGGCAAAAAGACAAGTAATCACATGAGTCAGTGATAGACCAAAAAGTTAATAACTGACTTCAAACTTGCAACCCACACCAGGATTTCCTAAATGAAAAGTTAAACATTGTCATACATTTATATAAGAGGCAATGAGGCCATGGGTTTCATTTATTCAGTTAAGTCCCTCTTTAAAGAAGCATTAGAAGGAACCTGCCAGCATTTGGATTTTAAGTTTCTGGGGGAACAACCCAAAAGTTTGTTTACCAGCTAATAAAGCAACTAAAAGCAATTTGAAACAAAATGCAGATAATAATTTGAATATACTAAAATCTTTACAAGGATTATGAGTTGAACTGATTGAACTTAGCAGTATTGTCATTGTAAATTGAGCAGATTAAAGTCTAAAAAAGTCAAATTTAAGCAACAATATAACTTTAAATCACAAGTACCTTATTTACTATAACCCTATCAGCATAAGCAATTTGCTCCGCTGCCTCGTTCACCACTCCCTCTGGCTTAACCTCATCAAGATGCAAATGAGCATGTTTAGCATCAACTAAAGTCACAACACCGTCCAATTTGACATCATTAAAAACCTGGTCTTCAGCATAAAAAGTTTGAATGATTGGTGCTGGATTTGCCAGCCCTGCAAAGTTGCATATAAGATTTGTAATGAACAACACGGTTACTAGAAAGCGAACTAATTTCAGATGCCGAACAGTATACTACATTCTTGAACAGTCATTCGACACAGAGAAATGAAAAGTTGAATGATTACCTACCCGTAGTCTCAATTACAATATGATCAAATTTTCCTTTCTTCTTGTTAACCAAATCTGCAATCATCCTGACAAGATCACCCCTTACAGTACAGCATAAACAACCGTTGTTCAGCATTATAATGTCCTCAGCCCCAGCTGTTTTAGCAGCGACAAGAGACCCATCAATGTCCACTTCACCATACTGAAAATTCAGCATAACCACTTAAATTTTCAATAAATGATAGCATCAAATAACAAAAATAATAACAAAAGCTTGAAAACCATCACGAAGATTCTTTAAAAGCTTGAAAACCATCACGAAGATTCTTTCTTTTTTTTCCTTTTACTCATAATCGTGAATGGGATGCAAAAGGATAACTGAAAGATGACAAGAGTACCTCATTCTCAATAACTGCTATGCGCTTCCCATGGTCGGCAGTCAAAATATGATTGAGCAATGTTGTCTGTTATACGTAATGACCACAAAGCAACAACAAGAATAACAAAAGCGCGTCTTTAATCCTCAATTACACAACAAATGCAATCAAAATGCAACAAAAAAAGAAAACACAAAAGGGACCTTGCCAGAGCCCAAAAAACCGGTGATAATAGTGGCAGAAATGCGATTATCGGGAGGAATCTTGGTGGTTAAACCGGAATCGTCGGTCTGAGGGGCAGAGGAGGTCGTGTCGATGGAGGAGACAGAGAAGCGGCGGCGTTGGAGGGAGGGAGTAGTTTTGAGAAGGAGGGATTGATGGGTTTTTTGTGGTTTGAGTAAGAAAGGGAGTAGAGTGGAGCGGAGGATTCTGGTGGGATGATGAGAAGTTAAAGAGACGAAAGTAGTGGCCACGTCCACTGATACTGATGATAACGAAGCTATGCTCATGCTTATGCCTTCACTGCTCTACTTTCTTCTAGATTTTGAGAAACAGAAAGAAGAGGTTTTACCGATTCAGCCTTCAAGGGTTTTAGATATTTTTTAGGAGAGTTTTTTTTTTCTTTGTTCTTTTTTTGGAAGCTTGATTTTGTCAACATCCTTTCCTCTCCTTTCAATATTACTGCTATATTGTTCGTGCTTCGTTATAAATTGGATGAACTTTTTTTAAAATATAAAAAAAATATTAAAAAGATAGAGAATTTTTTAATAGTGTTTTAAACTTGATCGAGTGAGTTAATTTTGAAATCTTCCGATTTAATTCTTTGTCTAACTTAAGTTTTTAATTAAATCGTCTAAGAGCCAGCTCGACTTAAGTCGATCGATCTTATAGGTCCAAATGCAATCCTGATGATCGATAAAAATATAACTTAGCTTTTCATAAATCGGGGCAACCTGAGTTACCTCAATAAACTTGCAAACTATGCTAACCTCGTAGAAAGATAAAATAAAAGGAAAAAAAATATAAAACTAAATTCTCAGCCATCTCAATATTAAAAAAATAAATCGACAAGAACAATTTTAAAAAATCATAACAAATAAACATGTGTAAAAAAAACACAATATGAAAAAATATTGTAGCAATTCACAATGTTTTGTAAGGAAAGTTACAGTATTTTTCTCCTACATCATTTAACATTTCTAATAATGAGTCCTTTAGCCCACCTTTTGTCGTAGATCAAATCAATTCTTTTAAAAATAAAAAATAATATTAAGAGTGCAGATTTTTTTTCAATACTATTAAATCTCAATAAAAAAGATAAATCTTGAAATTATATAATTTGAATCCTTATTTAGTGTAAGTTTTCAATTAAATCATATGATAGTTAACTCGATGTGAATTAATTTATTATTAGGTTCAAAAGAAACCTATATGGTCAGCAAAGCACAGATCAACTTAAAAAAAACATGAAGAATTTTTTTAAAAAAAATATTGAGATAATCGTATATTATATGACTCTGGTCATATGAGAGACTTGATTTATGAACTTAGTTGGGTTTAATAAATTTTTTTAAAAAATTACTTAATTATATGATAAAAATTAGATACTTGTAATTTTAAGTATCAATCCTAAAATAAATATTTATTAGAAACCAGCATAACCCTTAACAAAGCAAAAAAAAAAAACCATTCATAAAGTCTATCGTCCAACCAATTCAACATCGATGCATGGAATGGGAAAAAATAAAATAGTTTATTTAATTATTATCAACATTAAGTAAAAGAACAAATTGCTCCAAAGTTGATGATTAAGCCCCTGAAGTCAAGTTTTAAAAGTGAATTTAAAAAAAAGACCTTAGACCCAAGTTAAGTGTTTCTTTGTATTTATGGGTGTTATATGAATGTTATAGTAATTTAATTTGCAAAAAAAAAATACCAATAACCTCGATCAATTAAAAAATAAGTTCATTCACAATAATTGAATGAGTGGGAGTATGAAAATCATTGTAGAAAAAACCAGTAAATTGACTATTTAAACCCATACTAATTGATCTAAACAAATCTTCTAACCCTTAGTTAATATTTCAAATTCACAACCTGTGAAATTGAAAACCCGAATTCAACTAAGAATTTCAACTATCAACTAATTTAATGCTAAATGATAAAATTTAAAAAAATCAAAAAACATAACCAAGGAGAAAAAAAAAAGAATGAGCATCAAATATGAAAGGAGAAAAAAATGAAGGGGTGAAATTGAAAAAGAAAAAAAAATAAAAAACTATCTTAAATAGAAAAAGAAATTAAAGGAACAATGACCAAATCTAATAGACAAAAAAATTAAATGAGGATGTAATTGAAAACAAAATAAAATCAATAAAAAAATAAAAATAAAACAAATAAAAAAATAAGATACAAAATCAAGAGAAAAATAATTTGAAGGGCTAATGTGAAAAATATAGAGGGTTATGCATGAATTTCTAGGTGGAAAGAGAAAAGAAAGAAAAGGATTTTGGGGATGTATCGGAGGTCCATCGACTACATGAGCTACATATGAAGGAAAATGAGGCCGAGACCAATTGAACGACGCGAAGAAATCAAATTTTTGACCACTGGAGTCGGTTGTACGCGCCTTCCAAAGATGGTGTAGCAGTTAACGCACTAAAACGTTCAATGTACGTATCAACAACTTTCTGCTTCTTCTTTTTTTTTTGAAAATACAACTCTACGTTTATGAACCAACTATTATTACAAATAAACCATCATGCAATTATGAATAAGCCCTCGAGCCAATCTTTTGAAAATTTTAATCCAAGGGTAATAGATTAATTATGTTGTAGAAAAAAAAGTTGAATGTCTGAAAAGACCATTTACTATAGTTAAATGATTTTTTGAATTTAAGGGTAGCAAAGTTATTTTACCATGCAGATGCATAATGAAAAGATAAAGACACCACTGAACAATTCCCAAATAACAAATAAACTAAATAAAAATATCATTTTACCCCTAAAAAGGTAGACATCTGAGAATTGTTTTTAAGAGAATAATTATTATTTCACCAAAACAATCCATAGTAAATAAATTATACATACGATGATTTTTCCACATGCTTTTACTTTTCTCTTTCTTTAATTATTGTTAATTTAATTAAAATGAAATTAATTAAAATTATCATTAACATTAAGAATTAACAAAAAAAAAAAACCTAAAAGATGAGGGGTTTTTAATATACCATTACAAAGTACTCTTCATTACAATAGTGTTTTTTTTTTCAATCAATGTTTTTTTTTAATATTATCATCAAATGTTATATTTGTTTTTTCTTGAGTTGTCTCATGTTTATGACATGAATTACAAGTTTGACGGATTGACTTGATTGACTCTATTTTTTTAATTAACTTTTTTTTCTTAACTTCATCATTTAGTATTGGGTTGATTGAGTATTAAGCTTCATGATTTGTTTTGTTTGTTTTTTATTATGTTATTTTGATATCATGACCCGCAAATAGTGTTTAATGTGTAAACTCGAATTGAGTTGGATCGTTTTTGTGTCTTTTTTTTTTTAAATTGAAAATGGGTTTTTAATATAACCCTCTTATAAAGTATTATTCATTAAAATAGTACTTTGTTTCTTTCTTTTTTCTTATTTGATTTTTTTAATCAATGTTTTTTTTAATTTTATTATTTAATATTGGATCTTTTTATTGGGTTATCTCACTTTCATTACATAGATCACGAGTTTGACATGTTAATCTGTTTAACTTTGTTTTTTTTCTTTTTAATTAACTTTTATTTCACAATTCATCTTTTAATATTGGGTAGATTGAAAATTAGACTTCATGATTTATTTTATTTGCTTTCTATCAGGTTATTCTGATATCATGATCT
>Ga0325411_1001744_pt1 | contig 24359 bp, 23 predicted proteins | sample PopdelMetagenome_13_FD_206181 | JGI IMG/M metagenome (GOLD analysis project Ga0325411, IMG submission 206181) | Populus deltoides microbial communities from Bellville, Georgia, United States - Xylem-PdIQD-R4 | ecosystem: Host-associated > Plants > Phyllosphere > Stem > Wood/Secondary xylem... | reverse complement strand
AAAAAATGAGCACTTCTAGTTATATCTTAATAATAACTCCTCCTGCTTTATTTTCTGTCTGCTCAAGAAAACAACAAAATCATGATGCCCTCTTCTCCCCTTTCTTTGATTCACCCCCCGGAGTTTTGCATGCCGATAGGAAGGCTCTGTCTAGGGTTCCAACGTATCTTAAGAAATTATTTGGTTTTTACCCTTTTTTTCATTTGAAATTGTGATGAAAATCTAGATTTTTAAAAAATTATAATTTATAGCTCTTTTAAATATGTTTTTTTTTAACTCTAATTGTAAAATTAGTAAACACACACTGACTACATGAATAGTTTTTTTCCCTCCTAATTTACATTTCAATCACAATCCAAAAGGGACAATGTGAAACAATCCCCCATTCCTTTGACAACTCATCGTCAATGAAAAATAAATATAAATAAATAATTCATGTCCTTTAGCTCAACAGAAAATTAATTGATAGAACAATAACAACAGGTCCTTCCTTTGAATTTCCTTCTTTGACTGGAAAAAAGAAAAGATTTTTCCTAGACACGCAGTTGACTTGGACTAACAACCGTTGTTCTGCCATTCATTACCGGCGAGACCACTTGCCTTCTTACAAAACCATAGAAACTCCTCGCTGTCTTGTCCTGTCCCTCCCTCCCGCCCTCCCTCTCAACATTGAATAAACAGTTATGTTTACCAAAAGAAATGGGAAAAGCCCCCTTTCTTTTGTTTTTGCTGACTAGATTCACATATAAAAAGAAAGTCTCAGATTTTAGTTAGTGGAAAGAGAGAGAATTCTAGTCAAGAAAAGAGATTGTACTCCCCCAATGATATGGTTCTTGAAGAATGAGAGTTTTTTATTAAAGAAAAAGAAAACGAAAGGAAAGCCGTTTTGAAGACTCTAGATAATTAAGCTCAAAGTTGTTTCCTTTTTTCTTGTATCTATCTTTGAATTCTTGAGATTAAGCTCGATACAACTGCAAGGTTATATCTTTTGTATCTTGGTAGAATCCAACTGGTTTTTTTAGATGGGGATTTGCTGGGGTTCTTCTGCTCATAGTCCTACTACACCTTCTACCACCGGTCATCTAAGTACAGGCAAAACAAAACCTCTTACCTTTACGTATTTAATGTTTAATCTCGTTGATCCAACTTGCAGTCTGGGATTTGCTGTTTTTTTTATAATCTTTAAGGAATAGAAATTGATGTGATTCGGTATCATTTTTTTTTTTTGGTACCGTAGCAACTGGTTTTCTCTTTCTGTTTTTTGCTTTTGAGCTAGTTTGATATGCAATCGTTTCACTAGGAGATGGCCCTGATGCTCTACAGTTTTTGGTGTGGACTCCTTTTTTTTTTTCTGGAATTTATTTGTTTTTTCCTAAGCAAGGTTGGACTTTATGTCTCTTTTGTCTGATAAATAGTGGAAATTCCCTTCGTTGCATAAAGTTACTTGCTGTTTTCTTTTGGTTTTCCACAATTTGTTCATTTCCATTGCACATAGAAAATCATTCTAACTTTCCTAAATCTAGTTATTTCTTACTCCAAGTGTTGTTTTGGGTCAAATTGATTTTCCTTGATTTTTGACATTAATTTGGATAATCAACACCAAAATTTCTATATTTTGACTTAATATGTCATCTCACTTCAATTTTGTAACTACAGCAGGCATATCCCCGACAACTAGCGATACTGCTTCTTCTGGGGTGAGCAATGCAACGTCGTCTAGGGGCAGCAACATCTCTGCACACAGCCGGTTTTCGGCTGGGAGTGGTGATGAGGAGTTCCCAAATGGGCAGATTTTGCCTACCCCCAACTTGCGGATATTTTCTTTTGCAGAACTAAAGGTCGCCACTAGGAATTTTAAATCTGATACTTTGCTTGGCGAGGGAGGTTTTGGTCAAGTCTACAAAGGATGGCTTGACGAGAAGGCGCCAGGGAGAATTGGAAGTGGAACTATAATTGCTGTTAAAAGATTGAATTCCGAGAGCTTGCAAGGATTTGAAGAATGGCAGGTACTCAATCAAGCTTGAGAAAGAACTAAGCATTGACATACTATTTTTAGAAATCACCATTGGATTTTAATATGATTGTTTAATACCTTGAAATGTTTGGATTTCTTATCATTTAGAGAGTAGGAGACTTGTGATGGTTAGTAATGGTATTTAACAGTAAGTGTATTTAACAGTAGTGGTTGAGGTTCCTCTGATTAACTTAGTTCAGCGCTTGTACATTTTTCTAAAAATTTATGTACTTTCTAATGCGTTCATTTTTTGGTGCAGTCGGAGGTAAATTTCTTAGGAAGGCTTTCTCATCCCCACCTTGTAAGGCTGATAGGATACTGCTGGGAGGTTAAGGAACTTCTCCTTGTTTATGAATTCATGCAGAAGGGAAGCTTGGAGAACCATTTATTTGGAAGTAAGAGCTAATAGTTGACTTTGAGATATCTGATATCTCTGCCCCCCCTTTCAAGCTCTTCCTTAGGAGCAAAAGGATTTTTTTTGTTAGAGAAAGACAATGAAACAAGATCATTTGATTAATCGTGGAATATAATTTTTAATTGATACAGGGGGTTCAGCTGTTCAGCCACTTCCATGGGACACACGGCTCAAGATTGCCATAGGAGCAGCTAGAGGCCTTGCTTTCTTGCACACATCAGATAAGCAAGTGATTTACAGAGATTTTAAAGCCTCCAATATACTGCTTGATGGGGTACTGTTCTCTTTGAATTTAACTTCTGATTTGGAAGATGTCACTAGAGGAGCATTAGCATTTTAGACCTTTTCTTATTTGTGGTTTTATGGCAGGCTTACACAGCAAAATTATCAGACTTTGGCTTGGCAAAATCGGGCCCTTCAGCTAGTAAATCACATGTGACAACACGGGTGATGGGAACCTATGGTTATGCAGCTCCTGAATATGTTGCCACAGGTAATCCCTTGGGTCTTCAGTTGGTTTCTGCTGGTCACTTGTTTTATGGTCCAACTCAATGTTTGCACCTAGGGGAATCTGGTTCAAAGCCATTTCCACATGAAAGCTATTTTAATACCCTTCTCATGACACTAACATTCTCCTAAAACAGGGCATTTATATGTAAAAAGTGATGTATACGGTTTTGGGGTTGTCCTGGTTGAGATTCTGACTGGCTTACGGGCACTTGATATAAACCGTCCAAGTGGGAGACATTCTCTGGTGGACTGGATCAAGCCATATTTATCTGATAAAAGAAAATTGAAGAGCATTATGGATTCTCATTTAGAGGGTAGATATCCTTCCAAAGCAGCACTGCAAATAGCTCAGCTTGCTCTAAATTGTCTTGAATCTGAACCCAAGCACCGTCCACATATGAAACAAGTTGTGGAAACTTTAGAACGAATTGAAGCATCCAAGGAGAGACAAGGACAGACTAGAACTCGTCCTAACCGTTCTAAGTCTCACCAAAACGGCCAGCAACCCTTGCAATATCACTCTCCTCTTCATCCAATTCCGGATCGAAGTCGAGGCTACCAACACTCTCCGCGAGTAAGGTAATCCGACCACAGCCAATGAACACGGTCCTACAAATTACGATCATTGTTTCTACATTACAATTTATCATTTCTTGGTTTATGTAATTCATAGAATCTATAGCGAGTTTTGAATCTATAGTGAGTTTTGTTACTGCAATGGAGACTGAGCATGAGTATATCAGCCATGAGAATGTAATTATTTTTAGCAGAGATGTGGGGTTGTGGTGAGAAGCATATAAACAATGTAGCTGTACTCTGTAGGAAGGGAATTCATTATTGTCTGGCTATAAAACCCTTCCTTGGGCTGTCAATTTTATACAGTCAGACTAACCTGGATATCATCCAATGAATGGTGCAAAAATCATTTGTTTCACATTCTTTTGCCCTCTTCTGTTGGAAAGTATTTTATTTTAACTTTACAAAATTATAGGAATCAATCTAGAAATTTATGTAGCATTACAAAATATGAAGCATCTGTAGAGCAAGAGAACTCTCATGCTGTCCATAAATTGCTCCAAGCTACCATGGTTCTTGTGCCATGTCTAGTGTCCAACATTACTAATTCTACCTGTTCAGAAATGGCGACCAACGATATATATGTACAAGAATGGGAGGACTGGCCAGAGAGTTGACAATGCATTCAAGCCAGTTAGCCCTACCTCGTTCCATTATTATACTTGAAAGCAGAATAATGCGGATATAAATTGATGCAATGACAAAGCCGCCAACAACAACTGTGCTGTAAACAAGGCATAAAAACGTCAAAACACCTATTGCTCCGCTACTTCTACTCCAAACCATAAAGATTGTAGGAAGCCCAAGATCTTGTCTTATTCCCGACAGGAAAAGCCAGCCTTTTACCTTTGAACTTGCCATTTCCCGGCTCTCTACATATGTTTTTGAATTCCCTACTGCTGTCAGGCGCGACCCATACAATAGCTGGCAGAAAAGAACTTGAAACTTGAGTCAAGAAACTATCATTACTGCATGATTTCATACGTAATCCTTCTTGAATAAATAAACATGGACATGTTTCTTCAGTTATGCTTGGATATGGATCTTTGATACATTAATTTTTTGTTCTTCTGCTTTGAAGCTGATCGAAAATGTAACACATGGCTATACAGCTGCTGGATTTAGTGGTCGCAAGCCTTGTACAAAGCTTGCTGACAGTATTGTTCGGTGTGCAAATGAAAAGTGGAAGGCTAAAGTGAAATGTGGTGATGCTTACAGGTATGTGATATCGTAGACTTAAAAGCATGCGATACAAACTCAAATGTCTTAACGAAGTCCTTCTTTTGATATGGTAGATTAACCTTTTTAAAGTTTGGCTTTGGATGATACTGTACATGAAAATTAGATAAGTGGGCGTAGAGTGTTTGATCAGAAAGATCACTCAAGTTCATCAGTGTGGATGAATCTGCCCGTATCTATTCTCTTTTTTCCTGCATCAAGAATTTTGTCTAATGAGGCGGACTTCAGCTGGAAAGCGCGTCAATCAGTTCGACGGCAGTCTTATTCGTCACATTTGGAGAAGGAACAACTGTCTATGAATGATTCGCGACCTCTGTGCCATCGCCACCAAAGTGGAAAAGGAAAATTGATTCTCCAGTTGTTGTGGCTGCAATTGGCGATTTCATTGATAAGTTATTGAAGGATTTTGTGGTAGCTTGTGGTGTTCAGAAATGACGTCAGATAGGGAAGTACCTGAGCTGATACATGCTATCAATTTTTAAATTTGACGTCCTTCGTGTTGCTTCTCTAAAACACAACCAACCGCCTATTTTCCATTTTTCCAACCTATCAAATCTGTCACAACTTGTAAGCCATAGTACTAGGGTGCTGTAATTGAAGATCCTGCATCAATTTGGTGGTCATAGGAAAGAGGTAATATGAAATATATCATGAAAAATGGATCTTTTCTTAAAATTCTCTCCTAACAAGCTGTGCTATCGATCACTGTTGCTGTTTGGACCGTCTGATTGAAGAAATTGTTATCAGCTGCTAGCCCCCACCAAAAGATTCATCTTTCATGAGTTGATTAGTTTTCAGAGTATATGCTGCCATGACCGTCTCGATTGGTGTGTTATCTGCAAACATGTTGTGATTGTTTTTTTTTTCTTTTCTATGTAATATACTTCGGATTAGTTTTTTTTTGATGGGTTGGCATTACATAGTAATGTAATCAAGAGTGGCTTTTGGGCTGTTTCACACGTTCAAAATTCAAATTTTGAGCATGCATACGGTTGCTGAAATGGAGTGTGCAAGAGAGCTGTTTGATGAAATGCATGAGAAAGATGTTATCTCTTGGAGTGTGATAATTGGTGGTTATTTGCAATGAAAGGAACCTTTCAAGTTGGATTTGCGAGGGGAGGTTGATGATTCGCAGAGGTTTTGATGGTGTTTTGTTTGTTGTGAACTCTCTTTGTTGATGTGGAAGGATGCTGGCTCTGCATTTCTCAAGTTTTCAATGAGATGTCTCGAAGGAACAATGCCTAGTCGAATTCTATGGGTGATCTTGGTAAGTTAGCATATTAAAAAAATATATATATATATTTTGTAAAATAACACTAAGATAGGCTATTATGTCATAAACTACTTGCTAAAAAAAAATAGCAATTCACACCATCATAAATAATCAATTTTCTAGCATCAAAATACAATTCACATAAAAAAAAATAGAGTGACAATTAACATAATATTTATTAAAAATTAAACTAATTATACATTCATTCATAATTATCATAACATATAATAATATGTAAACTATATTTAACAATCTCTCAGCTCGTGAAAGGTTCTAGAGCACTCGTGTACGGGGTTGGAGCATCACCCCAACTCATCCAGCTCGAGGACAACTCTGTAATATCCATGCAAGTGTGAAAGGACCAATAACATCCTAGCTCATGGATGGACATGGATCGCTCGTGGACGGGCCTAGGACGCTCGTGGACGAACCAACATCCCTAATACTCTCACGATAAGCAATATTATCTTCCGCTAATGTTGCTTCAAGATGCTCAACCTTCCAAACCTCATGAAGTTCACCACGACATACATTGAGCGTAGTATTGGCCATAATACATCTCATTTCATTGACACCTTCACTGATAGTCGTTGCTACTTTCCGAGCTTCTCATACCAAGTAATTAACACACATATATATATACACACATACATTAAAAAACCAATCGATTTTGTCTCAGATATTAAAGGGCATAATGCAATGGATTTTATGGACATCTCAGGAAATGTGATCAAGTTGATGTAATGAAACTACGTGTAATGGGCAGATACGATGACATATAGGTATCTATATCAATCATCGGATGTCGCTCCTAAAAAAACATGATATCTCCTAGCATCTCAGAAATCAATGTAAGATGCATAAATTACTAACCAGTTCTTCTCGTGCCTACCCTAGCGACTAATACTGTGCAACTCATCTTTGGTGTCAACATAATCCAGAATATGTTGATTTAATCCAAACTGATACATTACCCAATCTGGATAATGTATCTCAACAATGTTAAAGCAGTGCAATGAGATATGTTAACCAAATGTCACCTTTATGGCATGTTGGTGAAGCTGAAAGTATCAAGTCCTTCGTATAACGCATCCATATAACCTATCAGAACATATAAATAACTTATTTCATATAATCAATCAAAACTAAATAATTAATGTTCAAATAAAAAAATCAAATACATTTGTGTTACATACCTGATATAGTAGTTGGGCGTCCAAATTATCATGGTAAAACTCGTGGATATAAATGAGATTTACCATGAAATATCTAGCCTCACATCATTTGACAAGACAAGCCACAAAATTAACACTTTTTTTTTACATTCAATTTATATAAATAACATGTTGAATATAATCAAACATGTTTTTAATTATTACCTAGAACTAATGGAGAGTGGCCTCTAAGTAACAATGTTAAACATGTTATTGATTTAGCTCTCTAGACACCTAGCATAAATATGCTCTCATGACCAGAGCTATATTAATCAACATTGAGAATTATAAGTTAGTATTTAAAATGTTATTAATTATAATAATCAAATAATCTAAAATACATATATCTAAAGAAATTAAAAAAACCTAAAAATTTGTCTTCTCTTTTTTAAACATGTTTTATATAGTTATTGGTATAGATATACAAGCATGGTTCCCCTTAACTGTAATTCAGAATAGCCCAAAAATCATCAAGTAGTGTCAGAAAGTATAACGGTACTGCATTGTCAGTAGTACTTGTGAAAACAAGACCTCCAAACATGTGTAATATGTATCCTCGAACATACTTATAGCTGGTCTATTGTTGCACTTGTTGGGGGGGTCTGAAAATTAGCATCCAACCATGTTAATTTGATGCAATTGCCTTTATATGTATTATGTAAGATCCCACATCGGAAGCGAGCTTCCAGAGCCAGGGTCTTATAAGTGCATGCTCACCTTTACTAGTAAGACGTGTTTAAACCCTGAGGGGGGACCTGGGTGGACTGGGAGGCCCAAAGGGGACAGTATCTAACAGGGTGAGTGTGTTGCACTCCTCTGAAAGACGCGTTTTGGGGCCATGCGTGGCTACCAAGAACAAAATTGTGAGGGGGACCTGGGTGGAAGCCCTGGACATGGATGGACCGGGAGGCCCAAAGCGGACAATATCTTGCTAGTGAGGTGGGGTGTTACATTTGGTATCAGAGCCGAGGACGGCTCGTTACTAGCAAGATATTGTCCGCTTTGGGCCTCCCAGTCCACCCAAATCCAGGACTTCCACGCAGGTTCCCCTCACGGTTTTGTTCTTGGCAACCACGCATGACCCCAAAACGCGTTTTACTAGTTAAGGTGAGCATGCACTTATAAGGCCCTTGCTTTGGATGCTCGCTTCCGAAATGGGATCTTACAATCCCCCCACCTTAAGATGAGCCGTCCTCGGCTCTGATACCAAATGTAACACCCCACCTCACTAGCAAGATATTGTCCATTTTAGGCCTCCCAGTCCACCCAAATCCAGGGCTTCCACCCAGGTCCCCCTCACGGTTTTGTTCTTGGCAGCCACGTATGACCCCAAAACGCGTCTTACTAGTTAAGGTGATCATGCACTTATAAAACCCTGAGGGGGGACCTGGGTGGAAGCCCGGTGATGGGTGGACTGGGAGGCCCAAAGGGGATAATATTTGACAGGGTGAGTGTGCTGCGCTACTCTAAAAGACGCGTTTTGGGGTCATGCGTGGCTACCAAGAACAAAATCGTGAGGGGGACTTGGGTGGAAGCCCTGGATTTGGGTGGACTGGGAGGCCTAAAGCGGATAATATCTTGCTAGTGAGGTGGGGTGTTACATTTGGTATCAGAGCCGAGGATGGCTCGTCTTAAGGTGGGGGGATTGTAAGATCCCACATCGGAAGCGAGCATCTAGAGCCAGGGCCTTATAAGTGCATGCTCACCTTAACTAGTAAGATACGTTTAAAACCCTAAGGGGGGACCTGGGTGGAAGCCCGGTGATGGGTGGACTGGGAGGCCCAAAAGGGACAGTATCTGACAGGGTGATCTTGAATTTTTATAGAAAGATTAATTGAAAAACCAGTGTTAATTTTAATTAGAAATTCTGTAATTTATGTTTGATGTTAACGGATGAATTAATGCCCGGTAATTGGACAGATAAATTAGTACTGGTAATTGGGCGGATGAATTAATGCCCGGTAATTGAGTGAATTAATGCCCAGTAATTGGGCGGATAATTTAGGCCCGGTAATTGGGCGGATGAATTAATGCCCGGTAATTGAGAGTGAATTAATGCCCGGTAATTAGGCGGATAAATTAATACCAGTAATTGGGCGGATGAATTAATGCCCGGTAACTGGGCGGATAATTTAGTACCGGTAATTGGGCAGATGAATTAATGCTCAGTAATTGGGCGGATGAATTAATGCCTGGTAATTGAGTGAATTAATGCCCAGTAATTGGGCGGATAATTTAGTACCGGTAATTGGGCGGATGAATTAATGCCCGGTAATTGAGAGTGAATTAGTACTGGTAATTGAGCAGATGAATTAATGCCCGGTAATTAAGAATGAATTAGTATCGGTACTTAAGTGAATTAATGCCCGGTAATTGGGCGGATAATTTAGTACCGGTAATTGGGCGGATGAATTAATGCCCGGTAATTAAGAGTGAATTAGTACTGGTAATTGGACAGATGAATTAATGCCCGGTAATTGAGAATGAATTAGTACCGATACTTAAGTGAATAAATTAGTGTCCCTAATGAGGGAGCAATACCCCGTTAAACGGCTAAGATTGGAATTTAAGTGAATGAATATGGAGGTGTAAGTTATTAATGTTTCATAATAAAGTGTGTGTGTGTGTGTGTAGTGAAATGATACATTGCATTTATTGATAAAATGTTAATCTTATTTTCAGGACCCTCGCAGCAGTAGAATAGATCCTGCTTGAATATATGCTACTTTTGTGTATTTATTTTGATCAACATGTATTTTGAGAATTATGAATGATGTAAAAGAGTTGAATGAACCTTTATATTTGTAGGACAAAACTTTTATATGTAATTAATGTGTATGCCATACTTAAGAATATCTTTATGTTAAATTAAGTATTTGTATTCTATCATAGTTGTTTATATGATTAGGAATGTTAGGTTGATAAAATAATGGGGGTGTTACATTCATAATCTAAGTTTTTACTATTTTTATATATATAATTATTATTAATTGCATCATGATTATTGAACAATACCTGTTTTTTTTGTGATGCGTTGTTTGGGGAAGAGGTCTAAGATGATTGGACTATGATTATGATATGAGTTGTGACTGGAATGAAGATGTCAATAACTTGGTATAGTCCCATTACAAGGGAAACTCTGCCGAATTAAAAAAAAAAATTACACTGCATAAAATTTTACACTTTTAAATAATTATGTTTTTTTTGGGTTGTGACATTTTAGTATCAGAGCCGAGGACGGCTCGTCTTAAGGTGGGGGGATTGTAAGATCCCACATCGGAAGCGAGCGTCCAGAGCCAGGGCCTTATAAGTGCATGCTCACCTTGACTAGTAAGACGCGTTTAAAACCCTGATGGGGGACTTGGGTGGAAGTCCTGGGAATGGGTGGACTGCGAGGCCTAAAGGGGACAGTATTGACAGGGTGAGTGTGTTGCGCTACTCTGAAAGACGCGTTTTGGGGCCACATGTGGCTACTATGAACAAACTCGTGAGGGGGACCTGGGTGGAAGCCCTGGACATGGGTGGACTGGGAGGCCCAAAGCGGATAATATCTTGCTAGTGAGGTGGGGTGTTACATATTGGCTAGAGGCACCCTTCGTAATAGATGATCACATAAAGTATCTTTATCAATTGAGCCTTCATGATTGGTGATAGATGTCCTATCTATCAAAAAATTAGTCAACATTGCTATATCTTTAAGTGTTGGTGTCATCTTACCAACACGTAGATAGAAGGTGTGCATTTCGTGTCTCCATCACTCAACCAATGTTGTAATTAATGGATGGTCAAAATATATGCGACACGACTAGCTGATCTCAGAAGAACCAGCCTTGATAATATATGGATGCACACAATCATGCAACTTCATCAATGCATGTTGTCTAAGTGTGACCAAAACACCGCCATGAAAACCAAACAACTTAGTTAAATCATCAATTAATATCGTTAAAATTGTAATAATTAAAATTTTTAATTAAAATATTCATCTTACCTCTTCGCTCCAAATATGATCTGAACGATGCTAATTCTGCATATATAAAGCCGGCATATCATCATGATATGCATAAAAACAAGGTGGCCATGTTTGCCTACACTTTTAAAAGAGGTCAAACCTCCTCTAATCTGAACCATGTCTATCTTGAGATCGTATATAAAAAAATTATTAGCATTTGCAATATAATTGAACATATATATAGTTAAATTAAAAACAATAATTGAAGTTGATGTAGTTTAAAACAAATAAAAAATAATATACATTGTTTAGTTTCACAAGTTTTTATGTTATGACTTCTTTGGTCGTACATGCCACATCTATTTAGTGAGTGCCCCTCTCGAGCATCCATCTCATTATGTAAACGAGTGGATTTTCTTCAACCCTTATACATCTTTCATTTAGTTGGACATCCATACATCTGGACTAGTTTATGTAGGCCACAATAACGTATTAGGCAAAGGTTAAAAACAAGGACTATATGCATTTTGTACAACAAGTTAGAGTAAAAATCATCACCAAATTGTACATGGTCCACATTTTATAAAGTGTAACATGCAATTAAGTTTGAACATGGTCGATGATACAAATGTCATTTACCAAGTATAAGTTACTTTATTGATGTTAATAGTTTCTCGCACTTTTTTTATAACATCAACTGTTAGAGGTGTCTCAAACTAAAACATACCACATTTAAGATTAAATATAGATATCAAATGTATTTAAAAGTTTTTGCATCAGTAAGTATTTCAATTATAACCTTTGGAGGCCACAACATATCACAATTAAAAAATTCTTCAACTTTATCTTTATGCTCCACAAAACATTATTACACTTGAAAAATATTATTTGCATTATAGCCAAAACAAGCAATCCACAGATAATTTTTAAAACATTATTAAAATCTTTGACAAGTTCGTGGTTATATTGCCATAACAAAGACCATCATTATCATAAGATAATGCCCACTTTTCTTTAGGTTCAATATTTAGCCATACTCTGATTGCATCATCAGTCTTCACTAACTCCTCATGTAAAATGTTAAGCTCGTGTTTAGAAGGATTTGTACACATCTTATGCAATATATTTTTCAATGTAACATTTTTGAACTTTGTTTTGAAGTTACTTACAAAGTGTCATGAACAGTATCAATAATATCCAATAAGCTCGGGAAAAATTTGTGCCATAGAACTCTTTATCGCCGCATGTCTATCCAATATAATACACAACCCCGTTCGCCCAAAACCAATTCCAATTACTATTTGTTTCTTTTTATAATAGTAAAACACAACAGATAAACTCTATTATTCATATCATACACAAGTACAACCTACAACTTAGCCTTGTACTTACCATAAAGGCGAGTATTGTCAATACTAATTAGAGGAGAACAATATTGAAACCTATTAATTAAAGCATTGAATGCCCAAAATGCTCTCCTAAATGTTGCCTTATTACTATCTACCATTTTATGATCCCGAGTGATAGTTGTTTCCGGATTTGAATCTTTGATGGCCAATAGAGTTTTAGGTAGGTTTTGAAATGACTCTTCGTATGTGCTAAATAATCTCTCTAATATTTTCTGTTTGGCCATCCATGCCTTCCAATAAGATACTTCATGTCCACAATCCCTCTCCATAGTATCCTGAATCATTGCAACACTCGTACTTAACTCCTTCTTCATAATTGCCAATATCACCTCAGCAATTAGATCTGAGTTAATCTGGCGAAGACATTGCAAAATAAGAGGGTTTCAACATGTGTGTGACCCTTTTGATTTTAAAGTTTCCTATGAATTAGACCTTTGATGATACTTCTCACACAAATACCATCTACAAACTGGTTCTTGAATACATTACAACTGAATATATGAATTTATTAAATGATGGACCTTTTACTGCAAATAATTTTTTTTATATGCCACCTCTTTACTGCATTAGCACATTCAAACTTGTCTTTAAATGTTTTCCTAACCTCCAATTCATTAACTAATGAGCTTAAATGCGTATGACTATCAGCCTAATCAGGGGCGGAGGCAAGGGGGGCAAGCAGGGGCCCGGGCCCCCCCTCCCCCAAAACATTTTAAATTTTCTCGGTAATTAATTGTGAGCTAGGTAATTAATTGTGAGCTGGAGGTATCATATTTTTTTATTTTAAAAAGGTGGCCTTGTTAATCGTAATTAAATGTAACTTTACTTTTGATTTTTTATTTACTCTTGACCAATGTGGAAAGAAAAAAATATAAGGTCATTATTTTGTGTAGCCCTAATATAAATATTGTAGCGAATAAAAACACAAATCACGAGTAAAATTTTTCTATAAAAAGATTGAAGCAGAGCCACCAATTAATTTATCTTTCATCAAATAAAATAAGGTAACTTAAATTTAAAATATATTTTTGTTTTGTTTTGAGATGTTTGTTAATAATTTGATGAGGTTTTTTTATAATTCCATCATTTTTGCTTATTTTTTTCTCAGATCTGCTAGTTCTATCAATTGTTTTTTGAATTCTTGTTATGAAGATTTTTTTAATTAATTAGATATATTTTATTGGTTTGTTTTGATTATACTTTAGATTTTTTTTTTAGATTTTGTTTTAAATAGAGCCACCAAAATTATCATTTTTTTCTCACGATATATGTTTTGATTTTAAAACATGTCATCCAATCATGTACCCAATCATCCAAAGTTAAAGAACATGTCATCGATTGCTAATTTATGTCAAGGATTGGTTGAAACAGAAAAATCAACAATTTATCCACTAATTGACAAGTTGATTCAACTTATTTTGATTTTTCCTGTTTCGACAACAACTACTGAACAAATATTATATATTGTTATATTAATTTTGGCCCCCTAATAAGTAATCCTAGGTCCGCCCCTGAGCCTAATCATTACATCGATGTTGGTGATCTGTACTAACAACCTTAAATTCAGGAGCAGGAGATGCCATGTACTGTGTAACAAGTTTAACTAACTTAACATCCCTATCATCCCCATCTTCCTCATCAATAACAACTCTATTAATGTGATGTTCATTTTCGTCATCGCTTGGTTTGTCATCACATAACAATATGGAACAAATGTCATGCTTAACTGAGGTTCTATATTAACAATTTCCTACACCGAAACTTGTCCACTAACATTGCCACCTAACCTAGATGTACCAACTATTTCTGACGCCTATGTGGTTCTCTGAGACTTACTTGAAAACCAAGTTAACTCTGTACTAGAATAGGTATACTATTCAAATAGAGCCTCGATATATTAATCTCATTAATTCTCGCAAACCCAAACATTGAATTCACACTCCCGTCATTATATATTGGTACACCGACATAACGAGCTTGACTAACCTCGGTTTACAACATCCTCCAAGTAATTTCAACTTTTATTTTAAACATATTTTAGCCAAGTCGATCACATAACATTTTTGATAATTCGTTAAGGAACATGTTTGATGTAGCAATTATAAATTCATGGCTTCCTCCATTATAAGTGATACTATTTTCGATACCGACAATGATACTACAATGGAAGCATAATATTCTTAAATTATCAAATATTCTGTCAAATAACACAACAAAATACATTTCTAATTTATTAATATATTGAGGTTAATCAAAGTGGATCAATTATCAACTAAAGATATATCTAATTAACCTAATCCATAATTTAATCCAAATCAACACTAACATTTCAAACACATAATTTTGTTAATTTACAATCAATAACAACCTAAAATAATTGATTATTTAACAAAAATAACCTAACTATCAACTAAAAATAATATATCTAATTAACCTAATACATAATTTAACCTAAATCAACACTAATATTTATTCTTTATAATTTTGTTAATTAACTAAATAACATAGTTGATACTAATTAAACATAAATTAATTCTAATCAACCCAATTCCTAATTCAAAACCCTAACATTTAATAAAATCAAATTAACACTAATTAAACATAAATTACATGAAATTAATTAAGGGGAAGTGTTCAATATATCTCTAGAAGTAAAATGTGGCTTGTGAGGGTGATTGGCCTGAATGTGGCTTCCTAGCGCTAGTAGAGAGAGAAAGAGAGAGGTTACCGCGGGTAGAGCTAGAGAGAGATATGAGTGATGCAGAAAAAGATGTGTGTTTTAGGGCTGCTTGGAGTGTTTTTGGTGGTGGGGAGAGAGAAATCCAGTTGGTGGTTAGAGGGTAGGAGCGAGAAATAAAAAGAGAGAAGGAAAAGAGAGAAAGAGAATGAAAGGGATCTACAATGTTTAAAATTCGAGACGAGTCGCAGATAGTATCTGTAACTCATTAAAATATGCTACTTTTCTAATTATTTTTTCAACTATATTACTTTACTAATTTTTTTATCCGTGTTAGAAGGAAAACTCAATTCTATGCTACAACAAAAACTATCCAGGTTTCTTAAAGTGCTGTTTGTTTTTGCGTTTTAAAAGCGCTTTTGAAAAAAACAATTTTTTTTATTTTTTTTTTTATTTTAAATTAATATTTTTTGATTTTTTTAGATCATTTTGATGCGCTGATATCAATTTTTTTTTAAAAAAATAAAAAAACTATATTTTGATGCAAATCCGAGTAAAATACTTTGAAAAACAACCGCAACCACACTTCCAAATAGGCTCCAAACCTGATTTGTCTTTTTTTTATTAAATAACATTAACATGGGTTAACCCAACCGCTCCAGCTTATAACCATAGTCGAGTTTGGAGCCCGTTTGGAAACGCGGGCCAACCCACGTTTTAAAAAAATTCATTTTTTTTTGCTAAAAATTAATTTTTTTTGTGTGTTTTGAATTGTTTTGATGTGTTGATCTTAAAATAATTTTTAAAAAATAAAAAAAATATCATTTTAATATATTTTAATACAAAAAACACTTTAAAAAATAATCAAAATTACACTTCCAATCAGTATTTTAATAACATTCGAGGAAGACCAGTTATTATAATTTGAAGTTAGTGGGTTCGGGTTTGGTAAAGACAGGGTGAGTGAGAGGAATTGGGCCAAGCTGGATTGGGTTGCCGAACTGCGTGTCAGGCAGCCAGTGTTTTCTCCTCGCTCTAACTGCAAAAACAAGAAAGAAAAAAAAAACAACATTTATATTTTCGTCGCGGTAGTCAATTTCATAGACAGCAACCTCAGCAAGAAACCGACCTTCTCAAGTCCTTCCTTAACCATACTTACTTTTTACTTGTATACTCTATCCATTACCCATCTAACACCTCTAATCTCAAATCATTAACGATCACCAAAGCAAGAAATGGCGATGCTCTTTCTGCTTCTCTTGTTCTCTTCTTCTTTGATTTCTGGTTTCACTTACGGGTAATTTACTCCCGCCACTCACCTTTCTTTTTCTTCTTTTCAATTCTCTGATCATCTTTTTATTTTTATTTTTATAATTTGCTAAATTAACAAGATTCGCAAGTGATTAAGAAGTTGTGTTGTGATTTGTTGGGCAGTGCAAAGCATGAGAAAGAGTACTGTGCCATGTATGATATCTGTGGAGCACGCAGTGATGGCAAAGTTCTCAATTGCCCCTTTCCTACCTCTTCTGTCAAGGTTGGTTGTTGTTGTTGTTATTATTATTAGTAATCCCCCTTTTCTGCATTTTTAGTTGTATTTAAGTAAATAAAATTATGGGATATTGATTATTTAATTATTTATTGGTTTGATGTGTGCAGCCTGATGACTATTTCTCTGCTAAGATTCAAAGCTTGTGTCCTGCAATTAGTGGAAATGTTTGTTGTACTGAGACTCAATTTGACACTTTGCGAGCTCAGGTCCAACAAGTAAGACCCACCCTCCCCCTCTCAAGATTATTACATTATAGGATGCTGTTCTTTTATGGTTTTTCTTTCTTGTTTTATAGCTTTTTTAAGGACTGATCCAGTTTAGTTCAGAGCATTGGACAAGCTTTTTTTTTTTGTTTGCTTCATGGTATTTGTCTTGGGGAATGATGTGGAATGCATAATGCAATCTATTTGCAGGCAATTCCTTTGCTTGTAGGCTGCCCAGCTTGCTTGAGGAACTTCTTAAATCTTTTTTGTGAGCTATCTTGTTCACCCAATCAAAGTCTTTTCATCAATGTCACTTCTATTTCTGAGGTTAGCACGACCCTATTGATCTGTTATAATTTAATATTTCGTTTCATCAAGGCACCATATACTCGCTCCCCCCCCCCCCTTTTTTTTTCTTTTTCAGAATTAAGTTTTAAACAATTTTCTCATTTTTCAATAGCCATCTTCTTGTTTTTTTGTTCAAGGTTAATGGCAATCTCACTGTGGATGGTATTGCCTATTATGTAACCGATGATTTTGGAGAAAGGCTCTATGACTCCTGCAAGGATGTAAAATTTGGGACTATGAATACACGAGCAATAGATTTTGTTGGTGGTGGTGCCAATAATTTTAAAGGTGACCTGCTATCTTGTGAATTGATGTTTGAACATTTAATGCAGTCTTTTGCTATTGCTTCATTGCCAGTAAAATTGGTATATTTACCACTATGTGCTTTTGACCTCTAGATGACTGTTCCCTTTGATACATTAAAAGGTCCCCGCCAAAGAAAATGCTCCTTGCTGCATTAGTTTCTGTCATTTTTTAATGTAGAACATCTGTCTCTGTTGCTATCCAATATTATTTTAATTCTTTTTCTACTTTCTGTTCTTGTAGAATGGTTTGCATTTATTGGTCAGAAGGCACCCCCTGGGTTTCCTGGTTCACCTTATGAAATTGATTTTAAGTCAACTATTCTCGATTCATCAAAAATGGTCCCTATGAATGTCTCTGCTTATTCATGTGGAGACACTTCACTGGGATGCTCTTGTGGTGATTGCCCTTTAGCTCCAGCGTGCTCTAGTTCAGAGCCACCTTCTCCGCCCAAGAAAGAATCCTGTCTGATTAGAATTGGGCCTCTCAAGGTAAGGAAATGCTGTGACTTAGTTTCTTTTGTTTTGGTTGTTCTTTCTGTTCTGTGGTTAGACCATATTTTGTCATGTCAATGACTGAGATGTCTTGGAATAGTATGGAAAGTGACAGACCTGCATTGTTGTATATAATTTACTTGGTTTTCTCGAATTATGCTTGCAGGTTAAATGTCTTGATTTCTCTGTAGCAATCTTGTACATCATATTGGTTTTTGCATTTCTGGGATGGGCTTCTCTTAATCGGACAAGAGAAAGAAGAGCTGCAGCCAGCAAAGAACCATTGTTGAGTTCGATTGATGAGGTTGAAGCTGATTCTACTGAAATCCAAAAGGATGGAAAGGTAGATAAACTTCTTGATTCTTCTCATCCAATTTCCCTTCTTTTCTATAGTATTGGTTGGTCTAATAAAATAGCACATCTCTCATTTAGAGTGAGACATTTTCTCATTGGTCAAGAGTTTGCATGGGTTTTCTCTTTCTGGTATATGTGGTCATGGCATGGTCAGCTTTCACTTTTTGCTGTATTTAGTGGTCTTGTTAGATTGATTGCATAAAAACTAGCAAAACTTCCATTACTTCGAGGACCCACCTTCCTTTCTTTTAAATCTTACACTCCCATTTCCTTGTAGGGTATAAAATCTACTTCCTTATGATTGTCTGAAACTGAGATCTTCAGCAATTGATTTTTTATTTTTGATTTTTGATTCATCTACACTCATGTCTTGAGTTTTCTAGGCATGCAATGCTAGTGGTCCTGGATCTTAATACATATGGGGGAACTTCTTTTTTTATTTTTTTAATCTTTTGTAAACTCCTTTCTTTTCTACTAACTAATGTTCTTAACTTCATTCCAAAATCTTTATTTTATCATGTATTTCTTCTTAGATGGAGCCAATCTCTGTCATTCATCTATCAAATAATAAACCATTGTACCTTTTCGTAGCTTTAACCTCATCCCTCTCTATCACCCTGCTCTCCTTCTCGTGCCTTAAGGTCTGCTAATGTACTCATCAGTTGCTGTATTTAGTAGACTTTGATCATGTGAATATTTAGTGGCGCAGTGACAAGGGCTCAAGTTGAAGTGCTGGGTGTGAATATGTGTTGATGTCTCATCTGTTTGATCGCCATGGACACATTTGTGAAGTGCTCGTTATTGGGGTATTTTGATGTGGTAGAAAGGCTATTTTTTGTGGGTTGGCAGCAAAAGTTTTGATTGAAATGTTTTAGAATGCTGGAAATTGTCATTTGAGGCTTTGAGAAGCAGACTTGATAGGTGTTGCTAAAGATTACATGCTTCTCTATGTTTTTTCGAAATGTGTTTCTTCTAGTCTCACTGGTGCTTGTCCTACATTTCTCCTTGCTGTATGCCTGGCTATTTCTTTTTTTCCCCATGTGATTGGTATTAAAGGACTAATTGACTACATGCTGAATAACAGGTGCCTCGGTTGATAAATAGGTTCCAACTAGATGGTGTTCAAAGACATATGTCAAGCTTTTACAGGTTGAATGCTACAATGCTTGAACCATGTGTTTACATGAAATATTCTGATAAATTCATAAGCTTTCATAAGCTTACATGAAATATTCTGATAAATTCTCATGCTTCATCCAGGAATTATGGAAAATGGGTTGCTAGAAATCCTACTCTTGTCCTCTGTTCATCAGTTGCAGTTGTTCTTGTGCTTTGTATAGGATTAATCTGTTTTAAGGTGGAGACCCGGCCCGAGAAGGTATCCCACTGAAATCTATTCGTTTCGTATTTTTCTAGAGAATTTTCCTTTTGGTGTACACTTAACTCTGCACAAGTCAATCAAGTAATGTTCATCGATATAGCATTGCCACATGCTTATCTCTCTTTTATAAATTAATTATGACAAATATAATTTTGTAGTTGTGGGTAGGTCCTGGGAGTAAGGCAGCAGAAGAGAAACATTTTTTTGACAGCCACCTTGCCCCCTTCTACAGAATTGAACAGGTTTCATTACTGCTTTTAATATTTCTCTCTTTGATTTAATTTCTCATGATTTAATTGCCATGATGTATGCTTCTCTTCAATGTGAGGAAAAAATAAAGAAAAAGTCAATCACAACCAGGATGCTTGTTGTTTTTCCCTTTCACTCACATTTCTTAGCAACATCTGGGAACAAAAATAGAAGAACATTCATAAAAATATTTAAGAGGTCAAGGAATTTCCATGTGATCAGAAGTTTTAAAATGTGGCTTGCAGAATGATAGTTGCCAGCCAGATGACATACTATAATTATTGTGTATAAGCATATTTTTTTGGTCAGACATTACATACACCATTTCTTTTTCCATGTGTTCATTTGTTTAATGCTTTTTTTATTAGAGAATATCTTGTTAGGTTAGTCTATGCTCCTGTAATATCCCAATGATTTTTTGTTCCTCTTATTTAATTTATTGGAAAACAAATTGGCAACTAGAATTTGGTTGAATAAAAATGTAATTGGGATGAAAAGATTTTTGGGAAGTTAAATAAGGACGAAAAAGGGCATTGATTGAAAATAATTGAGACATCTTGATCAAAATATTTTTAGTAAGCTAAATCTATTGAAATATCGAATGCCATTTCTTTGTGTTTGCACTGTAAAGATAATGAGGCTGGATTTTTGTTTTGTGACGGCTTATCAATGAGAGAGATTTCAGTATAATTGAATCACAACTGTCACAACTTTAGCTACTGGATTTAGGTTGATATTAATGTATGTCTATTCTTTTCCTTTCAACCCCACTCACACTCTGAAAGCTTTCCTGTTTCAAAGTTTGCTGTTTCTTCATTCTTGTTTGATGGAAATTAATATGTACAGATGTCCTCTTTCTCTGATTATTCTCCTCCCCCTCCTATAGGATGGGATGTTCTAATGTACTTTTATATAAAACGCTTGACGTGTCAATATTTGTGTGTGTCAGCTTATATTAGCAACCTTGCCAGATTCGAAGAATGACAAGAGAAACAGTATTGTCACAGATGAAAATATCCAGTTACTATTTGAAATACAGAAGAAGGTATTCTGAGTTTCCAATATGTGAAAAAGTTGAAAGTTTTTAATCTAAAAAAGTATTCCTTTACTTTCTTTTAAATGAACAGGGTGGGTATACGCCCTTTTGTGCTCTCTTAGTAAGAGCTTTGATACCATCTCTTTCTTTGACTCTTTACCAGGTCGATGGAATTCGTGCAAATTATTCAGGCTCAGTTGTATCTCTGACAGACATTTGCTTGAAGCCTCTTGGCGATGATTGTGCCACTCAAAGCTTGCTACAGGTTTTATTACATTTTCCTGCATCCGTATATCGTTTGCATCTTGAAGGGTGAAACTCATATGCATTTTGTCCTCATCTTGTATAAGTGACAAACCAGGGTTGGTGGGGAAGTCTTTGTCAGGCTTAGGGTATTGCCTATCTTTTTTTAGTGCAATTGTGGATGTTGAAATTTACATGCTTTGTGTCTTCTCAAGATTTAAACAAGTTAATTAGCATGGTAGTATTTACTTTTCAAGTATTTACATCATTTCTTTTTTTCCTTTCTTGATAGTATTTTAAAATGGACCCTGAAAATTATGATGACTATGGAGGAGTGGAACATGCTGAGTATTGCTTTCAGGTAATTCAATGACCCCCTTGCACTTGAAATTTAGATATTTATGGAAAAACTTTTAGTGATCTGTGGTTATTTGATCGGTGCATTTATCTTCTTTAACTAAAATACTTTGAATTATATTTGTATCTGCTTATCTTTTCCTAGAGATATTGGAAGAAGAGACAAGTTTGTTGCTAAGAAAACAAAAGAGAGATGTGAAGAATGAAATTCAAAGAATAAATCATCTTTGTAATCCTCAATTTTTTATTTTTCAAAAATGTGCATAGAATAATTCTGCACTTTCCCTAATGCCCACGGATAAAAACTAACCAATAAGTTATTACATATGCTGAAAGAAAAGATGTGGATGTTACTTCTAATGTCGCAATCCACTATCATTTTGGATGAAATATTTTTGGCTGAATGTAATTATCTCAGAGTCAATTCATCATCCGTTGTGTCTCCACTTAGCTTCTTCATAGTCAAAACTCATGTCAAAAAACTTTTTCATGGTTGGCACATCTTTGAGAAGCAAGGTCATTTGTTGAAATGGTCAGTTTAGGACCTAGTTTTTCTGTATTGCAGATTTTGTGATTTTTCTAACCATTGGATGCATATTGACTTTCATGGCCTGCATTTTTCCACTTCCAGCATTATACTACTGCAGACACTTGTATGAGTGCATTCAAAGCCCCTCTTGACCCTAGCACTGCCTTAGGAGGATTTTCTGGGAACAACTATTCTGAGGTAAGGTGTTCAATCTTAGCACAAGAATATGACTCTGTGCTAACACTTTGATGTCATTTTTCAATTCAGGCATCTGCATTTGTCGTTACCTACCCAGTTAATAATGCAATTGATGAAGCAGGCAATGGAAAGGCTGTGGCATGGGAAAAAGCTTTCATTCGGTTAGTGAAGGTTAGTGGCGGTTTGAGCACTGCATTTTCTTTCTTTTTGCTCATTTACAGATTTTGCATTCCTTCTGTGTGAGATTCACATTGATGTTATTCAGGAAATTTATTCTCATTTCTATTGTGATTAAGAAGTTTCTATGCAATATCATGTTATTGAACTCCCATGTCATATAATCTTGGAGCATTGCAAATGCTGTCATGGAAGTATAATTTTCCTCATGGATTTAAAAGTATGTTATTAAGAATATACATTCCATGTACACACGTGAGAATTGGCCTAAATATTGTAGTCTTGCTGGATTGAGGCAGTAGAATGAGAACTGGGTAAGCAGGGCTAGAGCCTAGAAATTTATGTGCAGTTAGTGGAGGTTCTGTTTTGCTTTCATTAGTAGCAGTATGCATTTTGTATGATTTATCTGTATTATAACTTCAACCAATCCTATTGGCAGGAAGAGCTGCTGCCCATGGTGCAGTCTAGCAATCTTACACTTTCATACTCAAGCGAAAGCTCAATTGAGGAAGAATTGAAAAGAGAAAGTACTGCAGATATTATAACTATAGCAGTAAGTCATTGGAGAATTTATGCTTTCATTTGAAAAAGCCACTGATCTAGTAAATAAGTTGTGTCATTTGAGCATTGCCTTTGTTATTGATCTTAAGTTTGAAACTTATAACGTCCCTTTGCCCCTCCTCTTGTCCAACTTACTTTCAGGTGAGCTATGTTGTAATGTTTGCTTATGTTTCTGTGACATTGGGGGATGCATCACGCTTGTCTACCTTCTTTCTCTCATCCAAGGTATGATTTTACAATTGCTTTAAATTGTCATGCTTTATATGTTAAATGCATGGCTAAGTAGTCCTTGTATGAGAAATGCGGTTATGATTTCTCTAGAAACTCACTACATGATGAAATGGTTCCAGGTATTGCTTGGTCTTTCAGGAGTTGTTCTTGTTATGCTTTCTGTCCTTGGATCTGTTGGATTTTTCAGTGCAGTTGGAGTCAAATCTACATTAATAATAATGGAAGTCATTCCTTTCCTGGTTTTGGCGGTAAGTTCAGTTCTAGCAGCCAATGTTGTGTTAGTACTGTATTTTTTCCAGTGGAGTTGCATCTGATTTTGATCTGTGTCAGGTTGGAGTGGATAACATGTGTATATTGGTGCATGCTGTGAAGCGCCAATCAATTGAGTTAGCTATAGAGGAGAGAATAAGTAATGCACTGCATGAAGTTGGCCCATCAATTACACTTGCTAGTTTGTCTGAGATTCTGGCATTTGCTGTTGGAAGTTTTATTCCTATGCCAGCATGCCGTGTTTTCTCCATGTTTGCAGGTCCGAATGTTTTCACCTGTGGTTGATTCACCATGGAATTTCATTTGTTCCCTCTGATTTTGACATTTTCTGCCTGCTTATCTGTAGCTTTGGCTGTTCTATTGGACTTTCTTCTTCAAGTCACAGCTTTTGTTGCATTGATTGCATTTGACTGTCGGAGAGCTGAGGATAACAGGATTGACTGTTTCCCGTGCATCAAAGTTCCTTCATCACCTGGAGGATCTAATGAAGGTATTTAGTGGAGCATTCATTCTAGTTTGGGTTCTGTACTTGCCAAGTTCAGTGTTGAAATATACACTATATTTTTAGAATTACAATCTTTTCAGTGTTTTGCATAT
>Ga0325411_1001743_pt1 | contig 24384 bp, 12 predicted proteins | sample PopdelMetagenome_13_FD_206181 | JGI IMG/M metagenome (GOLD analysis project Ga0325411, IMG submission 206181) | Populus deltoides microbial communities from Bellville, Georgia, United States - Xylem-PdIQD-R4 | ecosystem: Host-associated > Plants > Phyllosphere > Stem > Wood/Secondary xylem... | reverse complement strand
CCTTTTCATCTTAACCTGTCTAAAACTTTGCGGTGGCGCATCATGGCAATAATGGGGGTCTTGGAACGTTGTCGTTGTCCCTCTTGTATGATGCATGTGTCTTAAGATAGATCCAAATTTGTGAGGTCAAATCATCAGCTTCTTTTTTCCACGGCAGCATGTAACCATTTTTAAATGCCATCCAATTATTTTCAGTGAAGATCAATTTAAATTTTACATGGATAGCAAATACTCTAACTAGTTGCCACGTAGCAAAGGATACTCCTTTCAGATGGCAAGGATCGCAGTGATACGTCAAAATGTGCAGTTCTTTCTGATGCGAAAGACTGCTATCGTGGAACCAATTTTAGTTTTCTTTTCTTTTCTTTAATAATAAAGATATTTTCAAACCACACTTCACCTATTGAAGGTGAATCTCTCTCCTCAGTAGATTTTTAAGAAGTCTAATCATATCTGAATTAATATATTCATAAAAAAATAGTTTTTCTACGGTCTCGGTTAAGATTTGAATTTTTAATAATATTATATTAAAAAAATCTAATTACAATATTTATTTTTGTATTTCAAAAAATCTTTTACAAAAATTATTTTTATATATTTTCATATCATTTTAATATACAAACATAAAAAATAAATTTAAAAAATACCTGTTACTGTGATACCAATTTTTTTAAGCATTTAAACACCATCAATTTTAGTAATTTAGTCAAAATTCCAGCGTTTATAGTCGAAAAGAATAGTTACACGAGGTTTTTCAAACCATACGAGATCTTTATCTTTTTTAAGTTTGGGACTGCAGCCCAATGTAATTAAGTTAATATAATATAAGTAAGCATCTTCTAATCAGTAAGTGGGCGTGCCGGAGTGGTTATCGGGCATGACTAGAAATCATGTGGGCTCTGCCCGCGCAGGTTCGAATCCTGCCGCTCACGCTCTATTATCATTCTTTTATTGTGTTTTTTTTTTTTTTTCCCTGAACCCCAAGAGAATTAAGATGGTGTTTGTTTACGTGGTAGCTTCTGCTTTTAAAGTTAACCATGTAAATATCATGTTTGGTAATAGCTGAAAACATAATTCAACCTTGTGAGTCCCAACAATTCCTGCGATAAAAACACAGATTACTGAAAAGCAGCTCTACGCTACTTTCAATGTGGAGCGAAGAGCTCCGCTATACACTTCCTTGTGGGTCCTAGACACAGATTACTGAAAAGCAGCTCTACGCTACTTTCAATGTGGAGCGAAGAGCTCCGCTATACACTTCCTTGTGGGTCTTAGCAATTCTTGCGTTAAAAACACAGGTTACTGAAAGCAGCTCTATGCTACTTTCAGTGTGGAGCGGAGAGCTCCACTGTTCACTTTTAAGTGCACAGCGGAGATATGCACCACTGTGTTAACAGTGGTGCATGATTTCGGTCGGACCGGGTCCGATTCAAAGCTAAATACATTGTACCGGGTCCGATCTAGTAAAGAAAATTAAATTTTATTTTTAATTGTGTTTTATTGATGACGTAGCATTTGTAAAATTTGATCGCAATTCCAAATTTATTCCTGATTATATTTTACTTGATGTTGTTGCGCGTTTAAAAAACCAAGAAAACTATAGCATTGTCGGATGTATTTCATACGTGATGAAATTGTAGATAGTTTAATTGAACAATAAAAAATATTTTATATAAAGTATTATTTATTTCATGATGTAATAACACTAGTTAAATTTACAATATTTAAATTAAAAATTATTAATATATATATATATATTAATTATTTTATAATCTAAAATTTAAAAAATAATTTTTTAACCAAACACATTAAACTACTTTTTATTCAACCTCAATTTCAACTGCAGTTTTAACAAAACACTTATTTTTTTAAACCAACCTCAATTAAAAGTACTTTTTATAAAATATTTTTTAAAAAATTATAACCACAACAGCTACCGCAATACCAAACACACTTTTAAGAAATTCAGAGCAGGTTAATAGTGCAAATCATCCAACACTTTTCATTTTATCCTGGATCGATTTATATACCCGCTATCCATAAATGAATTCGTCTCCATCGCCACTATTGAGTTAAATGAACAAAATGTGGTTATGAAATGGCAAGCATTTAATCAATTAAAAAAAAAAGAATTTATATGCCTCAATCTTGATTTTTCATTCTGAAATAACATGTCACAGTGCGAGTCACCTGGTTCGAATCTTTTTTTATGTATTTTTTATTTTATTCACGTGGTAAACGAAAAGAAAATAATGTTTATATATAGAATATGCTTTGTATGGACTCCCAACCTGGGAGTTTTTTGGGATGAGATCCTTTGTTATTCTTGTAAGGAAAATGAAAAATCATGTTTTTAAAAATTCAAATCGGTTAAATAACATAATTGAGATTCTATTCTAATTTGAATTTCATGATCTAACATGTTCTGGATCTAAATCCATTTATTTTACTGCAAGAATTTATATGTATTTCTGAAAACATACGAGGACCAAGAACCTTTCAATTGATGACTGATTTGTATAATAGTATTAAACACGAGGATTAAAATAGTTTTTTTGAAAACCAAAGAGACAGAAATGAACAGAAAATCTATTTTCTAGCAGGGACAAGCCAGTTATGTAAATGGAGCAGGCATGCATATTGCCGGGCCGGGAGGATATGGATTTGTGGAGTGATTCTTTAACATATATGGGCTGGATACTGGGCAAAACCTTTTTGACAGAGTAGAATTTGGGATTGGTTAATGGGCGACCGGTACCCAGACTCGTATCCATCCCGCAGTCCTTACCCATACTCGAAACATGGATGCCCATAATTAATGGCACGCAGCCCTCCAGTTAAAACCCTGACAAAACCCTAGGATCTAAGTCTAGAACCTTCTGTTTCTCTCTAGAGAAACTTGATCCCCCAACCCCTTCCTCCTCCTGCAATCCCTCTTATTTTAAAAGGAGACATCCAGAACTGCAGCTCCACTCTTTCACTTTGCCGAAAATAGTTTTTTTAACAGAAGAGAAAAGAATGGCAAGGCGCTTGATTCCTACCCTCAACCGCGTCCTGGTGGAGAAGATCGTTCCTCCCTCCAAAACAACTGCTGGAATTCTCCTCCCCGAGACATCTACTAAGGTATCTCATTCACGTTTTCTTTTATCTATATTTCAGCGTTAATCTGTTTCCTCTTTACATTTAATATTATAATTGAATTTGGGTGGTGGTGATTTGCCTGGGATGAAAACAGCTGAACTCAGGGAAAGTGATATCCGTGGGTCCTGGGTTAAGGAGCCCTGAAGGGAACACTATCCCTCCAGCTGTGAAGGAAGGTGACACTGTGCTTTTGCCTTCATACGGGGGCACCCAAGTCAAGCTTGGTGAAAAAGAGTAAGTGCTTCATGTGTATTGATTTAATTTTTGTGTATTATGATATTCTTTTAATGGTTTGACTATCCGTGTATTTATTTATTTTTGTTATTGTTGGGTCTGTGTTGGTTGTTCTTTTTTCCTTTGCAGGTATGTTTTGTACAGGGACGAGGATATCTTGGGCACTTTACATGAGTAGAAATTGGTTGCAGTCCATTTAAATGGGTTTTTGTTTTTTGGGAACTATATTTAGGTTTTTGGGGTTGAGGCCCTGGTTTCTATGGATGTAACCGGTAACAGATTGGGTTTTTTAAAATTGAATTAAAGTTAGTCTTCTTTAGAATATGAGAATGGCACTTATCTGTCTCTGTTTTCTGGGGGTTTCCCCCTTGTTTTTGCATTATTTTCGTCTTTAACTAGCCCGAAACAGAACCATGTGAGAATTAGTACATGACTGATTCAAGTGTTGGTTATTTTGACGATGACTTTCGAGTTCATGGTGGAAATGGCTCTGAGATTTTGCTGTAGAGTTTGTCGTTGTTATTGTCAGCATAGGTGCTGGTGTCTTAAAAACAATCAGCATTGACTTACTGATTAGAGCAAATGGGTCGGGGATGAACGGATAGGTTGGCCTATCCGTTGATGCTATATATGCTATCAATGATTGAAATGTTAAATGCCAGTGAATTGGTGTTTGCACTTCTGATTTTTTTCAAGACTAATGATTGATCATTCCAGTATCATACTTAAATGACATTTGTGGATGTAACTCGATTTAAATAACTGGATTATATCTCGTAGATGCTAGCTTGGCTGGGAGAATGCATGGTAGGATTATTGTTCTTTGTATTCTCTTATCGGATATTGCTTTGAGGAATTTAGTTTGGCACGTGTGCCATGAGATGCTAAGTGAGGTTTAGATTTACAGCAAATTAAAATTCAGATTATGCATTATGGACGAAAGGGAGATCATTAAAAGATTTAAGCTTAATTATTCGGAGAGACTTTGACAGTAAATGTTTTACTTAGTGTCTATGGAGAGTCGGAGACTCAGTTGAAAACATGATTTTTTTTTTGGAATTTAGATATGCGAATCCCAGACAACCAGTCCGTTCTGAGATATAGATCTTGAAATTTCGAGATTTTTGCATTTTAAAGTTGTTGGCAGAATAGGGGGATGGTCATGGTTATGAAACCTGAAGGGCTTGATCTGGATCTTGTTCTTCCAGAGTTTGAATCTGTCCAGGTTGAAAAATATAGGAATGGTTAAATTAGTAGAAATTGGTTGCAGTCCATTTAAATGGGTTTTTGTTTTTTGGGAACTATATTTAGGTTTTTGGGGTTGAGGCCCTGGTTTCTATGGATGTAACCGGTAACAGATTGGGTTTTTTAAAATTGAATTAAAGTTAGTCTTCTTTAGAATATGAGAATGGCACTTATCTGTCTCTGTTTTCTGGGGGTTTCCCCCTTGTTTTTGCATTATTTTCGTCTTTAACTAGCCCGAAACAGAACCATGTGAGAATTAGTACATGACTGATTCAAGTGTTGGTTATTTTGACGATGACTTTCGAGTTCATGGTGGAAATGGCTCTGAGATTTTGCTGTAGAGTTTGTCGTTGTTATTGTCAGCATAGGTGCTGGTGTCTTAAAAACAATCAGCATTGACTTACTGATTAGAGCAAATGGGTCGGGGATGAACGGATAGGTTGGCCTATCCGTTGATGCTATATATGCTATCAATGATTGAAATGTTAAATGCCAGTGAATTGGTGTTTGCACTTCTGATTTTTTTCAAGACTAATGATTGATCATTCCAGTATCATACTTCAATGACATTTGTGGATGTAACTCGATTTAAATAACTGGATTATATCTCGTAGATGCTAGCTTGGTTGCGAGAATGCATGGTAGGATTATTGTTCTTTGTATTCTCTTATCGGATATTGCTTTGAGGAATTTTGTTTGGCACGTGTGCCATGAGATGCCAAGTGAGGTTTAGATTTGCAGCAAATTAAAATTCGGATTATGCATTATGGCCGAAAGGGAGATCATTAAAAGATTTAAGCTGTATTGAGTTAATTATTCGGAGAGACTTAGACAGTAAAGGTTTTATTTAGTGTCTATGGAGAGTCGGAGACTCAGTTGCAAACATGATTTCTTTTTGGGAATTTAGATATGCGACTCCCAGACAACCAGTCCGTTCTGAGATATGGATCTTGAAATTTCGAGATTTTTGCGTTTTAAGGTTGTTGGCAGAACAGGGGGATGGTCATGGTTATGAAACCTGAAAGGCGAGTTGATCTGGATCTTGTTCTTCCAGAGTTTGAATCTGTCCAGGTTGAAAAATAGAGGAATGGTTATTAAATTAGCCAAATCTAAGTTGATTTATGACCATGGGTAGCCAAATTTAAGTTGATCTAAGATCCTGTTGATTCGGGACAAAACCTGGTTTTTAATGTGTTGATTTTTTTTTGGTTAAAACTACGGCATTTTGATTATTAACTATGATTATAATTGTCATAAGATCTGCACCATTTTAAAGAAAGAATATTCATTGGTGATGATCGGCATGCCTGGTATTGCATTAAAGGGTGATGAATTTGTTCCAGGCAAAGTGTTGGAGCAATCCACCTCTCGGACCACCAGACAGTACATTGCAACTGGCAATGCTAATTCTACTCTGGGCTGCTCCCTTTTATTTTTCTTCTTTTCAGTGCAAGTCAATTGAGTCTTCTCATATTAATTCCCAGTAACTTTAATTTTAAGACTGGTTAGGCAAGCAATCAAGTTGAAAGAATATTTTTATTTTATTAATTTTTTTTAATCCCATTTTTTTTTCAAGTGGTTGGATTGTTTTTAGATTGGTGACTGGATCATGTCTATAAAACTTTCACACAAATTAATTTTTTAAACACGAGTTGAGTAAAAGTATATAGATTATAAGTCTTTTTTATGTTAATTTTTTTTAAATTTTATTCTTATATTTTTTTATTGTTTGGTTAGGTTACTCTTGAACCAATCAAGTCGACTAAATTATATCAAGATAATTTCTATATAGTTTAATTCAAGTGGAGAAATTTCAAAATTAATCCAGGTTTAGTAATAATACAAAACAGTTTTTCATGATATGAAAACTTTTAGTTACATTAAAAAAAAAAACTGATCTCAACTGCGATCTTAGTGCCAGCCTAGTAATTTGCAAAATCATCTTGTGAGGCCCAAAATTCCAATCTACATGGTTGACCCCTCTAGTACTGTCTGTTCTCACATCCATGTCCGTGTGCTTGCGTCTCCTGAGGCCGTGATTGAGGAGATAAACAAGGAAGACAACTGGAGTCTGAACAACCTGAAGTTAGTTTCTTAGTAGCCCCACAACAACATGGTGAGAAAGTGTAATGTATAGGCTAACTAGGCAATGAACTGTCTGATTGGAAAATCTCAGTGACCATAAGGCGAGTCGCTGTCCTGATTTGCCAAGAGAAGTGCTCTTTTCGGTGGCAAATTTCATGTGTTGCGTTTTTTTTTCAGGGGTGGAAAGAATATCTCTAGGATAATTTGCACGTCAACAAGAACAACTAAATATTTTTTAAATGATTTAAGAAAATGTATTCTAGCTTACACGAGAATACCCACGATGAAAATCGATTTTCCATTTCTTTCCGTTGCCTCCCATACCAAAGTTTGAAGAGCTGCTTTCTTATCGAGCACACGAGGAGAGGCTACTTTTCAAGCCAACCTCACCTGCCTCGTTTGATCAAGGAAAAAGCAGCACATGGTGTCCCCGTTCATTATCAATTGCTTTTAGACCGTGAGCTGGAGGCATGGTTGGTTAATTTAATGGTCTCCTCGGCCGAGCAAATCTTAGGAAACTGCTGCTCTCGGCAGATGGAATGCTTTGGGGGTGATTGAGATAAAGTGACATGAACCCTAGCTTTTCAATTTAGATCGATTGCTAAACTTTTTTAAACTAAAAGTTGAGTTGAAATAGAAACAAGGATTTGGAAGTATAATTCAATTTAATTTTTTTATATATATAATTCTCTCAAGTTTCACCGTATTTTTTTTTATTTTATTAACTGAAAAAATGATTAAAAGATTTGGAGAATTTTTGTTGCTTTTAAAAACTCTAACATCTTGAAAGAAAAACATATTATAAGCAAATAAAATGTTCTCTCTTTAGAGACGCTTCTTCTAAGTCTTTATCTGATGCTTCTTTTAAGTCTTTATTTTTTCTCATATTTATTTTTAGTTTTAATTATTTTAATTATTGTTTTTAATCATTGATTTAATACTGAAAAAGGAAATACAAATCTTGATTGCATTTATTTGCCTAATTCTTTCCCATTTACTTCAGTAACAGCTTCACCTCGAAATGGAAATACAATGACCTCATTGATATAAATTTTAAGGCCAGGATTTAAAAAATAAAACCAAGGATCCCAATCCAACCCGTTTTGGTCGGGGGCGTATTGCGAAGGGGAAGAGGAGGAAATTAGGTGGCCACCTGTCTTTTTTTTGTGCTGGGGTTTTTCACGGAGCTGGCAATGAATAGAGGTCTGGTCACTACTCACTGGTGGAGCACGTACCGAGAACCCAACTTGCTTGTCCTGAAATCAAATTGGCCCTCTTGTAAATCTTTGCTTCGTGTCTTTTTCATGTAAGAAAAAACTTGGTAGACCAACAAATCTGTGAAATAAAGCAATCACAGGCCAACCAACAGGGGGAAACAGGGCAAGAAAGAGATCAGTAGTTAAATTAAATTTAAATTTAATTTAAATTAAATAATTAACTTGAAGAGGGTGTCATGACTGACAGAACTGCAGCGATGCGTTTCTGAAAGGCATCCATGCGCACTTGCCGTATGGATACAAGAACATAAAATAACTACTAGAAGCACCTGGATTAGAATTATTTAAGTTTTCTAGCCAATGGTGAAAATAAAGGTGTCGCAGCACAGAGTGTCCCCATCAATGAGTTTGCTTCCATTGATTTAAAAATTCCCTGCATTATCTTCATTTCACATGCCTGTGATGCATCTGGCATGATTAAAATAAAAGGCACCGTTTGTTTAGGGATGAAAGTTGTGATATTCTCCAAATCTAATGTCTATCTTTAAAGTTAACATCCTTTTGATCCTGTCTTAAGAACTAATTTATTTTATATTTTAAAAGTATTTTTTTAAATTAATTTTTTTAATGTTTTCAGATTGATACACTAATATTAAAAATAATTTTAAAAAAATAAAAATAAAATAATTTTTAATATATTTATAATAAAAAATATTTTAAAAACTATAATGACACTACCAAACACACCTTATTACAAGACAAGGTGTTCGTTTCAGCAATTAAAGCTCAAATCAGTCCCCTAAGAGCTACATTCGAACTTGTAAGTTTATGTTTCAGTCAGGAATGTTTTAGAGTTCCTACATTCCAGCCACTGGGGATGTTTCTTTAGTGGTTTTTTTTCCAAGGTTTTTGGCAGGATTTCTACTGGAAATTGGTACTTCCACGAGAATTTTTTTTAGCAGTCATCTCTGGGTTTAAATAAATATCACAACGTGGGGAGTATAGCTTAAGATAAAAGGAACGAAAAAATTGGAAGGGAAAATGGGCGCTGTGATGGTGGCTGAGATCACTGTTTGTTTATTTTTGTAGCTTAAAAATATTTTTTAAAATAATTAATTTTTATAGGTTTTTATATGATTTTAATATATAATATTAAAAATAAAATTTTTAAAAATAAAATTTTAAATAAAAAACACTCTAAAAAATAACTATCTCTGCAAAAATCAAACCAGTTCGAAGCGAGTGCATGTGCTTTTGTTGTGCGCTGGTAGCAGACACGAAGGGGAGGGCAACCAACAACGCGCCAGTGACGCCACTCAGCTGTGCCTCGTCATGGCACGTGCTTCCCTTCTAAAATAAGGGGCATTGATAGCATATGATTACTTGCACTACAGGTGCTTTCCTGTGCCAACTGTGAACTGCCTTCTCTTCTAATTTCATTGATTGATGCAGCCTTGCTGACGTTAAGAAAATAAAAATAAAAATAAAAATAAAAAAGCAGCCTCACGCAAATTACAATTCCTTTCTATTAGTTTTCCTGGTTTCGTCGAGAAAATGGGAGCAAGACTATTTGTTCCCAAGCTGCTTATAAATCTTGGCAAAATCCAAACAACTTTTTCATGTGATTAATTAATTGTACAGAGAACAAAAAATAATAAAAGGCGAGAATAAAATGCAATACGTGGATCGTCGTTAAGAAATAAATAAATAAGAAAATGAAAAATGTTCTCGGTCAACGGACACATGAGTTGTTAATATTGAATATAGGGCGATGCATTTTTATTCAAATAATATATATATATATATATATATATATATAAAATATAATATAAGGGTATCTTTTGATTGTTTATACGTTAACTGAAATTATTATTATTTTTTAATAATTTTAAGAAAACATCTTTTCATATTAATCAATCAAAAATAAATTTCTTTTTTTCAAGATTCAAACTAAGAAGAAAAAAAACAGATTTCCTTCACCAACTCACTGCTTAACACTTTTTATTGAAATAATAAAACTCCTCTTGGTTAGATTATTTTTATCCCTTATTTTAAATCTATTGCATTTACGTAGTTTTTTTTTTCGTTTTATAGGATATTGAAGAGGGATTCAAATTTACAACAATTTTCTTTGAAATACAAGTGCAAAAACAAAATAATATCATGTGTTCTTTATGCTTGTTTTTTTTAGTGCGTGCATAAAATATTGTGATTCAAATACTTTTTTAAAATATTTTTTATTTAAAAATATATTAAAATATTTTTTATTATATCAAAATCATAAAAAAAACACTAAAAAAATTAAATTGATATTTTTAAAATAAATATATTTTTAAAAACATTTTAAAATTAATAAAATAGAGAGAGAGAGAGAGAAAACATATTCTAAATATAAATAAAAATATTTTTTACAGATTAGGATGTGATTTGTTTTTCATTATTTTTTTTTTGTAAATTTATAAAATTAATATTATTAATTATTCCAGGATATTCTAAAATCTTCCTATTAGAAAAGAGGTCAAGGGATGCTAAAGTTAACTTGAAGGAAGCGTCATTTAAATTTTCAAACAAAGAAATAGCGAAAAGAGAGAAAACAACATCGATCTAATCTTAAACGTATTATATTACTCATCGAGAACAACAGCATTTGGAAGCCATTCTCGAGTCCCACCATCAAAACACCCTCTCTTTTCTTTTTTTTTAAATACATTCCTTCCATGCACAATCTCTCCCCACCACCACGTGCTCTCTCTCTCTCTCTCACTCTCTCTCGGTCTTTCCCCTTCTAAAACCATTCCAAACAAGAGAGAGAGGGGGGAGAGAAATCAAGAAAGAGAGGGGAGAGGTGGAGGGAGAGCACTAAAAACAGAGATGCATGGCGACACGTCGTAGGAAAGAACTAGTAATCAAAACGACGAAGATCCAAATCGAATTAGTATTGCAATTCTACTAAATGCACGCATACAATAGAATACCTAGCAGCGGCCACACAACACCCTCACCGCCTCAATCGCCGCTCCGTTCACCTAGGTACCGTCACGGAAGTGGAGGAGGAGGCCGGTCCAAGTCTGGCCGGTTCACCCCTTCCTCCTACCCGCCAGGAAGGTCCCTCGCACACCGCCTCGCTTGGTTCCTCCTCTCTGCCCTCCTCCGCCGCCAGGGGATTTTCCTTTTCGCTCCTCTCATCTATATTTCTGGTATGCTTTTGTACATGGGAACGGTGTCGTTCGATGTTGGCCCTGTAATTGACCATAAGCCTGCTCCCGGTTCGGTTTATCGGAGCCCTCAGATTTATGAGAAGCTTCGACCGGAAATGGATGCCGATAATTCTTCAGCTGATGCGGTGCGCTTTTTATTATTTCTTTCTTTATTTTCTGCATGATTTGGAAAGTTGGGATCTTGCAGTAGAAACTGTTTGGCATCGCATGAATTGTAAATCAGAATCAAAGTGTGATTTAACTATCTAAATTTTAAATTATCACTTAGTTTTGTTTCATTTTTAAAACGGGGCAGCTTGATGTTGCTGGCTCCAATTTGTGATATGTATAGCAATGTCTATAGAATTGGATAGAACTTATTTCTGAGAAATGCATTATTATAGTTCTAAATGCCTTAACTATATATATATTTGTGCTTGGCTGCTTGTTATGGCTATCTATAGAATCACTCCTGCATTGGTTTTTATGTTTATGATTTACTCTTTACTCATTTTTTAGTCCGTGTTGATAAGAAATTGAATTCCTTGTAGCTATCAACTGTATGGAAAAACTCGTATAGAAGTGGTGAGTGGAGACAGTGCATAAAGAAGTCTTCTGAAGGTATGGATTATGTCAAGGAGCTTCATTATGCCATATCTTGACCAGCTAGTCTTTGAAGTGTAGTGTTGCGAATAGTATGTAGGGTTTTAATTGTTGCAATTGTTTGATATAAACCTTTTATCAATATCAATTAATTTTTGCTTGCTTTAGTTTTATGAGTCTCTGCTGTACGAGATACTTGGATTTGGATCTTTTTAGTTGCAGAGATATGGTTTCCTTAATAAGATGTAATTGGATGTTAATGAAGCTTTGTTGCATTTATTTGAACAGTAGCTGTATTGTGTGCACTTGTGCGTGGCATTTGTTTCTGTTTAGGCTTGCATCATTCTTGTATGGATAAAGAGAATGTACAGGAGCATGAAAAAGTCTGTCTGAATATAATGGTCACAGTTGTTTTGAGGCAGTTGGTCTGCAGATGTTTTTAATAGGATATGCTGCATAGGAATGGGATTGACTTCTCACTGTTTATACTTATCCTGCATTTCAATTCAGTGCCTGCTTTCTTCTGTCAAAAGAAGCTGGGCCTCATTGAAATTGGTCATTCTGGTATTTATATGGTTAATGATCATAAGTTGGACTATTACTGGAATAATATTATTTTACTATATTCAAATCATTTCTACTATTTATTTTGGCTCACCATTGCAAACATAACATCTAATTCTGGTTTTGCATCATGAATACCTGTTCTTGTGGTCACTCTTACTGCTATGAAACAACAGAAAACCAATGCTACCTTTGTCATTTTAATACAGGACTGTATTTATTGTAGCTCCCACCTTTAACAACCTGTTTCAGTCTCAATATCATTCAAGAATTTTTTTTATGCCATGGAATATCAGGAGGATTTTTCTTATCGGTTAGAGATAAATAATATGTTTTCCTCACTATAAATACTTGCCAATATCTTTGTAATCATGCTTTCCTTTTCTTTTCATTGTTTTTTGTGTCCTACATGTTTCTTGTCCAAGTGTTAGTCATGTTTGTCTTTATGTTTACCAAGTTTCAGTGTTGTGGATGTTTCATGATAGGCTTACCTGAATCAAATGGTTACATCTATGTCGAAGCAAATGGTGGTCTGAATCAGCAGAGAACTTCGGTTGGTTTCATTCTTTGTTTTTGCTTATTTCATAGTCATAAATGTTCATGATTTTCTTAGTATGCAAGCTTCTTGTTCATTTAACAAATTTTCAATTTTGTATTCTCAACACAATTGCTGTGGATCCTTGTAGATATGCAATGCGGTTGCTGTGGCGGGCTTTCTTAATGCAACTCTCCTCATTCCTAACTTTCATTATCATAGCATCTGGAGAGATCCTAGGTTTGTCAACACCTGTTCTTCAGTAATCTTTTGGGACCATATGCCTAATAATGTCGTAATAGAGAAAAAAGTACGAGATTTTATTAGTTTGACTCGTGAACTGTACTACTGAAGTAACTTGTAGGAATACCACGTCAGATGCTGTATTATCCCTTTTCAAGTAGCTTAATCTGATAAAAAGGTTCTCATGATGTTGGGATATTAATTTGGCTATAAGTTGACCTAACTATTGTAAAAGGCCTCTGTAAATTAACTATTGCATTCTGCATACAAATGCTCGTATTTCCCAATTTGGTCAATACCATAAGAAGCTGCTTAGCTTACTGCTTAAATGCACGCTAAAATCAAATAAACTTACAACAGCTCATGCTCGTGTGATGCCTATCAACATTTTATCTGCCAAAATATATTATAAAAACTATTTCCTTTACTCTGTATGGGCAGAAAAACTCTTATTAGGACACTAATTCTGCACTAGAGTTTCCATTAGATTATCTATTTGACACTGTTTGGATTTGTCATCTTCCTCCCCTTGGTCCTGTTGATTTTGGTTGATTGTTTTATGCATAGGTCATGTTAGATGGTACGAGTTTTCTGTTGGAGATAATTTACAATCTGTTGAGTCATAAAAATAATGGATGATTTGGTTTAGTTATTTGGATTTTAATATCTAAACGGTGTATAGCATTGGTTCTTTCATGCATGTTTACATATGCTGGTCAGATATACTTTGAATACTTTTTGAGAGTTCCCCTTTGCGCTTTCCCTGTAAGACCTGCCATAAAAGTTGGCCATGATAGAATCAATTTCAAATCACTCAAACTTGGCTTCTAGGAGGGTATAGTTTGGATGATTTTTTTGTTTTGGGACATTTTCATTGATAAACAAATCAAATGTATATTCGTTTGCTTTGAAAAATTAGCTCGAGGGTTGACTGAATGAGCAAACAGTTGCATGCTTATATTAAAACTTTGGAGCTGTCCGCTTTCTTCATTTGACCCTAGCTGTAGTTTCAACAATTAAGGCAAGAATTCAGTTAGCAGTTATGGTATAATTGTATATGATTCAACTTTATTATACATGTCAGGTTTGATCAAAGTAATTTTTTGGTGTAGGTTGCAGTTAACTGCCATGTTTTTCCGTGTGCATTATTGTAAAAGTTTGGGCCTGATTGATCTGCTATCGATTCCCACTTTTTTCTTTCTTTCATGTGGACTAGATTTCGTGGCAGATGTTTGCTGCTATGAACTATGGGCATTTTGTTGGGTAGTGGGCAACTACTTTACCACCTTTTCCTTATATCTTTTGTATTCAACCAAGCACACAAAGTTGTGAAACTTCAGTTTTTTTAATTCCTAACAGAATTGGCTTCTTGGCAGAAATAAGATGCTTTGGTCTATTTTAAATATGGTCAAAAGAAATTACATATGGGTAGTTTGGGTGGATTATTTATCATGATAGATGATTTTGATTTTCATACTGGTTTGTGTTGTGGTTACTAGCTTGTTTTGTTTGTACCTTTATGAGGGAGATTCCAAGCTGGTTTGTCTAGTGGTTGCTAGATGTTCCCACCCTATCACATGTTACCTCTTGAAAAATATGGTTCTTGGAGATTGATATTTTGTGAGAAATATTTAAGTTGATTTCTTATTGTTAGGTATGCTTTCTGCAAGGTGTGCATTTGGTTTGAGAGGTTCCTTTGACTATCTTCTACCTTTTTCATTGAACTAGCTCATGAATGAGAGATACATATGTAAATTATCCATGATCTAAAATTTCTATTTGAGAAAAAGAGCAGTTTTGAAGTTGGGCAAACAAATTGATGATTTTTATTTATTTTTGTACTTGTTGATTGTGTTGTGAACAAAGCACAACATTGTCTACAAGTGGAATCCTTTTATTGTTTTTATTCCACAGTTTATGAGAAATTTATGTGTAAATAATAATATTTTGTTCCAAGAGACCTGTTTTCATATAGACCAAAGCAGCTGAGACGGGGTTTTACTTGTGCAGCAAATTCGAAGACATATATGATGAGGACTATTTTATCAGTACATTGGAAAATGTAGTAAGGGTGGTTGATAAGATTCCTGAATATCTTATGGAGCGTTATGATAACAACATGACTAATGTCCAGAACTTCAGAGTAAAAGCATGGGCACCTGTTCAGTATTACAGGGATGTTGTCCTTCCAAAGCTATTAGAAGAAAGGTGAGTGGTAAAGCTGTAATCTTATTTGTTACAACATAGATTTCCCACCTTTTAACTTGCCTACTCTGTGTTCCATCTGAACAGCAAGTCATTCCAGGTGTTCCCCTCCCTCATTTCATTCTATGTTTCAGTTTGTGCTGATAACCATACCATCCATTGATACCTTAAGATGTGGTTTTGGGCTGCCCCCGTGGTGGTTACACAAATAAGTTTTGGACGTGTTGGTATTTATTTATGAATGATTGTCAAGGTCAAATTAATCTAATCTGTCATTATTAATTGATCACATTCTTTGGTCAAATTAATCTAATCTGTTGTAATTAATTGATAACTTCTTTCTTGTATTGCTCTATAACAGTTTATTTCACTCTGTAAAAGAGAATTACATCTTAACATTGAAATTGTCTGCATCACTGTATTGATGTTAAACCTTAGATTCTGACCCTGACTACTCTGATGCATTTTCCCTATTTTGATTGCTTTTCTCGAGATATTATTATAACCAACATATGATGCAAACATGTTCGAAGTGTAGGTAGGCAGTGATGGGGAATGAAGAAAAACAACGTTGGGAATTATTATTTGACTGTTTAGGAATTCTATTTAGTAGGTTTCTTATTTTATTTGTCTTGTTGCCTATAGATAAGCACCATATGCAGACATTCATAAAGAACGTCATATATTGATATTAGAAAAGATGAATTTTCTTCTAGAGAATTAATTCTCTTGTTTCTGGTTTTGTTGGTGTGTCTACGCAACAATGATGTCTTTCTTTGGAACGATGTATTTCTTTGGAATGACTCCGGCACATTCTGATGATGTTTCACAAGTCTCACTGTGTGTCTATTACCGATGACTGCTGAATATATTGCAATCAATTTTTATGATTGTTAATTTGAAGCAATGATTTTTGAAAACCATCTCAGGGTCATAAGGATTTCTCCTTTTGCAAATCGCTTATCATTTGACGTTCCTCCAGCTGTCCAACGGCTTAGATGTTTGGCAAATTATGAAGCTTTAAGGTTCTCAAATCCCATATTAACTATGGGAGAAACATTGGTAGCAAGAATGAAAGAACGCAGCGCAAGCCATGGTGGAAAGTATGTTTCTATTCATCTTCGCTTTGAAGAGGTTAGCTGTCATTAAATTAGCAGTTTCAATGCTAGTGTTGTTTACTATTACAACCAACAATGTTTTGTATTTTTTGGGTGAAATCTTAAATTGGTCGCAAATGCGCACTTGCAGGACATGGTTGCTTTCTCTTGCTGTGTATTTGATGGTGGAGAGCAAGAAGCTAAAGACATGAAGGAAGCGAGAGAAAGGGGTTGGAAAGGAAAATTTACAAAGCCTGGTCGGACTATACGTCCTGGGGCAATTAGGCTCAATGGGAAGTGTCCTCTTACTCCTTTAGAGGTAATATACATTCATATTCTGTTACTCTATTCCATTGAAAAGCAATACTCAAAATTCAATTCCATGTGTTCTCTTTACATGATCTTCATGGTCAAATAGGTGTAAAATACTCATGCTTGAGACTTCGGTAGAAACTATTGTGAATGCTAATCGTTGCAATGTTTTTCCCTTATTGTGAATCCTTGTTGAGACATTCTAAAGTAAACTGGAAATATTTCAGCTGTTTTTTTGTCACTATCTTAAAAGTTGGTGGATAAGTAGGTGCATATGTTCTCTAGCTCTGAGATGACTGAGAGATGGGTTCAGTTTTACAACCTAGGAAGCACAAACAGCTTTTAACATGTCTTCAAGTAACTGCACTGTGTATGGCCTAAGAAACTGCGGTCCCATAACCTCACATTCTCTTGAGCTATCATGCAAATTCTGTATTTTGTCACTAGTTTAAACTTGAAGTCCAAAGGAAAGCAGGTATTGACCCAACCATGAAGCACTGGTGAATGCATATGAAACACTCTGATTGCTTTCTTACCTTAAATTGAGACTTCTCAACATAATGAGGTGTAAATAAAACTTCCATCTGCTTATGTAACTGTAAAGCTTCTTATACATGTGCCTGTAGGTTTGTAGATTTTGGTTCAGTTTTCTCATAGCATGATATTTTTTAAACCTTCTCAGGTTGGATTGATGCTTAGGGGCATGGGTTTTGATAAAAACACGCATATCTATTTGGCCTCTGGAAAGATTTACAATTCTGAAAAATACATGGCCCCGCTGTTGGAAATGTTTCCAAATCTGTTAACTAAAGACATGCTGGCATTGGATGAGGAACTTGATCCATTCAAGGTCTGTATGGTTTGTGGTTTTCTCTCATCCATCTTTCAGGCCTGATTAAGTGTCATTGATTTGACTTGAGTTGCTGCTTCCAGAATTATTCTTCCAGGATGGCTGCAATAGACTACACTGTGTGTCTTCACAGTGAGGTATTTGTGACAACTCAGGGTGGCAACTTCCCCCATTTTTTGATGGGTCATAGAAGATTCTTGTATGGTGGACACTCGAAGACAATTAGGCCAGACAAGCGAAAGTTAGCATTGCTCTTTGATAATCCGAAAATCGGGTATGGATTTATATTGCTTCACAGATAGCACCCTTGAGTTTGATTTTGACCCTGCATTTCATGTGGTGCTAGACTAGAATGATCGGATAAAGAATTGAAGGGGACTGGAGTCTGAACATGTTTGGTTGTTTAGAATGCACATTATTGTACAGAAACAAGCACTGACTTTTTTGTATTTCCTCTTTTTTGGCAGATGGAAGAGCTTCAAGCGACACATGATGAATATGCGGTCTCACAGCGATTCTAAAGGATTTGAACTCAAAAGGCCAAATGACTCCGTATATTCCTTTCCATGCCCAGATTGCATGTGCCGTGTGAACAGAACAGAGGATTCAAGATCATCTTCAGTTACGTGACCCGCTTCGGAATAGATTTTGATTGTTGTTTCTTCTACGGGTATTTTTGTGGACACATCTTGCTGATGACTCCAATTTTTTCATCTCGCGATTCTTTCATTTTTTCCCCTTCCTGCATGGTGGGAGGGCTTACACTTCAATTTTGGGAGCTTCAAGGATTTAATGGAGTTCGCATTCATCAGATTATTTCCCGGGACTTGAAATGGGGAAGCTGCAACTTTTTGTACATGATGCCAGAGGACGCAGGCTACATTTTACCCCGGGTATTAACTGAGCATTGTTATCATACATACTGCTACAGCTGCTGTATCTAACAAGCTGTACAATGGCTAGTCAGATTCTTTTGTACCCTGGTTTTCCCGTTTCTTGTAAATTAGTTGGAAGTTTAATAGACGTGCGCAAGACCCTAGAAAAAGGACACGAATTGTGTACCTTTGTGAAAATTCAGGGTATCATTTTTTTCGTAGCATGATTGTTCTTTTTCTTGTAAGTTGCATACATGTTCTTGCCTTGCCTCTTGATTGCTCGTCTAGTGAATCCTGTTTCTTGGTACGATTTTAAGGGAAGCTATCGATGGCTGATCTTCTGCTGTGACATTTTTGGGCAACTAGTTGGGCACCGAGCCTGGCCACTTGACTAATAATGTCTTGCAATTGAATATTTTGAAGAAAAAATGATTTGGAATTTCAAATTTTGGTCGGCCAAAATATCAAGTCATGAACATGTTTTTCCTCGTTTGAGCAATCAACATTTTCCAAACTCTAGGCAAAAAGGTATTTTATTGTAAATGCTCCAGTTTGGATGATTTATTTAAAACTCAATTAGAAAAGGATTTAATCTTGTTCTATGAAAATTGGCTCAATTAGAAAGGGGTTGAGATTCAATTAGAGAAGGATTTAATTTTGGTTTAGGAGCAAAATATCCCTTGTTAAGCAAATAATTAAAGCTATTAAATAGTTATTAGATAAATTTTTCCCTTTTCTTTTTTTGTCTTTTCCATTATAAAAGCTCTCTTGTATCTTTTTGGATTTGGACCCTCTCATGTTTTTGAAGTCATGATGGATCCAAATATAGTCAATAAAAAAAAAAAACAAAAATAGAGATTGGGATCCAAAATATTGCAGGATTTGGTGACCAAACTCAGATTGAGATCCAAATCCTAGGGCTTGTTTGGTACTGCTACGTTATGTTGCTTGGTGTTATGATGCAGTTCGCCGGGGTAAAAATAATATTTGATAACTGATTATCATGCTTTACATTTGAAGCAGTTAAATAGTGTTTAAGTGAAATTTATTATTGCGCTTTTAAGATATAAAATCATCAAGAAGTACTCTCGCATACTGGAAATATTTTAATGAATATTTTTTTAGTAATATTAAATAATGTATAACTTATTAAACTTGCATGACTGAATCATTTTTTTAATAAAAGTAATTTTTAATTTCCAAAAACTAAAAAAATATAATAATATATATAGACATATCATTTCAATAAAATCAATGATACGATATTCTTTTTTAAATTAAGTTACATAAAATATCGATCAACATATCTGGTATGCGCAATAATAATGGTAGTAGTAGTTATAATAATAATTATAAAAGAGAAACTTATCATTTTAATTAAAAAAATAGATAATATATATAATAAACACTTTTTTTATTTATTTAAAAGAAAACATATATTAACTAAACAATACCTTTAAAACAGAAGCACAAAAATATAAAACAGGCCCTTGGTGGCTAAAAAACAAGAAGTACCTTGCAACAAAAACTCCCAAGACTTTCAATGCTCTCCCACGCCATATCTTGCCATGTTATGTTATGTTTTTTTCCGAGGCAGGTTAAGATTTTTAGATACCCTCGTTTCATAGGAGACACCATTATTGCTTTATTATTTTTCCTCGTAAGATTTTGTCTCGTTGTAAATGTATTTGTTTCCCCCTTCAAACTCTAGATCGAATCAATTGGAACAGATTTCTTCCATCCTACAATGAACTAAATTCCCTTCTCCTTTCATGAACAAATTAAATAGTCATGGTTTTTGATTTGATGATTTACCTTTGGGCCTGTTTATATTTCCAACAATTATACTGATATATATGTATATTTGTTTTCTATAAATAGAATCGCAGCTGCAAATCTCAAAGAATTAGTCATAATGAATGGAAATAGATTAAACACAGTTTTTTTCAGCACTTAATAAATATAAAGATTAAAATCATGTTTAAAATGAAACAAATATTTGAAAAGGTAAAGAGAATTAAGTAATGAAAACAAAGGCAATCTAAAAACTCTGTCTGACGTGAAAAAACATCTCACCCATGCCAAGTTTTGGTGATTCTTCAGTACTGCATCATACGTGTGGGTTTTTTTTTTCAAGGTAAAATTTTTAGATTGCCCTCGTTTTTATGGTATGTACCATGTTTAATTAATTATCTTTATTTTTTCTAAGTGCTGTGTTTTTGTGTACCATTCCCCTCACTGGTATTTTTTCGCACTGTTATTTTTTCTGTCTGCTTTTTCAACCTCGCACCAGACATTCAGTGACAAAAACCCTGCAAAATTTTCAGCAACAACTTGTGGGCAGCCCCCCTCTCTCTCAGCAAATGATCAATGGGGTCTTCGGGTGCATGAGTTTCGTGGACTGTTGTTAGTTGAAGCTGTAAATTATAAAAAGACAGCATGGCTTTTTTAAGAACAGGAGGACAATTATTGACCAGTTTGACCAACCCGAAAATTTCCCTGTTGCTAGTGTGATTTGCAGAAAAATGAATGCAAGATTCAGTTTGGAAGTTTGAACGAAGTACATGTAAAACTAATGTCAAACTAATGTACTCTCATCTTAATAAAAAATATATTATTTAGAAAAAATATTTAAAAGTTAAATTATATGTTTTATCGAAAATTCTTATTTTTGAATTTGTTAAGTGGATCATATCATATTAAAAAAAAATTATATAATTTAATTTAAAATTTAAACTAATTAAAAAATCAAATTGAGAGTTTTTAGAGTTAATATATTGAATCGAGTTCAGCAAAAATACCAAAAAAAAGAAAAGTGTCGTCGGTTTTAATTCATTTATAGTATAAGAAAAGCATTGTATCTATCCCCTCGATAGGAATAAAATATTCTACTTTATTCTACTATAAATCCTATGAACCAACATGCATACGTAGCTCAATTGACAGTAGATTTCTTTTTTCCTTGAGAAATTTTGTGTTCAAACTACCTCTCCTTTGTAATTAAAGAAAAAAAAAATGCATACATCTACAGCGAGTCTAGATTCAAGGTTTTATTTCAACGACAAACTCGTTCACATCCATCTACTACAATGTCTGCATAATAGAAATCTTGTCAGGAAAACGCCTCTGTAGGAAAGAGTGGAGGTCTACCTTGGCTTAACCAACAAGGTCCAAATGCATAAGGTAACATCTCAAACAATACTAAAAGATGTACTTATCCTACAGTTGCTCTGTGCATGATGTGAACAGAAAGAACAGCACCCAATCTCCTACTAGAAAACAAACGTGAACATATCAACCACATTGCATATACAGCAAAGCAATTAAGAGCTGCATTGTAGTCACATGGGTTAGCTGCTGTTTCCTTTCAGTTCTTCAGAGGAAGAAACTCAAAAAACTGGCTTGGGGTGAAGGTCGTATTTATGGTCTTGATGGGTACATTTCTGTCATTATTGGTACCATTAGCACCATCACCATCATCACTACAAAGTGGAAACAGCCGAAGAGTTTGAACTTCCCTAATTTCACCATCATGATTTGCATGAGTTGCTGTCTTGGTGGGTCTCAACAGCGAACTGTGCTCTTCAAGACTTGAGAATTTTGACGCTGTTGTGGTCATGGTGCTAGTCAAGCGGTGGACGGGAGTAGAAGAAGACAAGTCCATAGTTTGCCACATGGTATGCATATCAAGACTGAAACTTTTCATCTGCTGTAATTCCCTCTCCTCAAATTCTGACCACCCATGTGTTCCACTTTCTGCTATTGCTGCTCCATTCACTGAAACAGGTCCCTTAAAAAAAAATACAAAAGTAATAAATAAGAATCCAAGTGCACCCTTATAATGTAGTCCAAGAATTTCTGAGTTCTTGCATGATAACGATGAATGCAGCTTTTGAGCATCTTCCGTTCAGACATGCAAAAGCTCTTTAATTAACTTGTCTATTAACTCGTGATCAAATAATTGTTATTTCGCTGATCTTTGGGTGTATCTTTACTCTAACCATTGGAAACAAATGGCATATGTAGGACAAAGATGATGTACAAACCTCTACATGATCAGTACTGCATTTTGAATGAGGTGCCAAGTTGTTTGTTTGATCAACTCCAAGAACTGTCCTCCTCGGACCTATTAACAAGTGAAACAGAACAAAGAAAATGACATCTCAAAGAGTCAAGCAAGAGGAGAAATTGAATCACTGCAAAACCAATAAAGGCAGCAATCAGTCAACCAAGAGAAGAATGGGCAAAAAAACATGTTCTCTCTATCTGTGCTTGTTTGTTTTTTTTTTTTATGAGAAGACCAACAAGATTACAAGAATGTTAGACATTTCTGGTAGTTACACACAACCATATATATAGTATGTGTACCCTAACTAGCCAGGAAAAAAAAGGTACAAATATTGTGAAAGCAAGCAAAATTAATACCTGATTCTTTCATCTTATTCGAGCTTTCATGATCAGTATTATTGTGTTTTTGCTGTACTTGACGGTGTTTTTGTCTTTCTCTTGCCTTGTGGTTTTGAAACCAGTAAAACACATTCTTCCCTTCAATCTTCCCAAACCTTCGAAGCTCTGAAGTTATTTGTTGGATTTGGTTAGTTGTTGGAGTTCGAACTCCGCAACTGTACTTTTCTTCTAGTGCTAGTAGCTGCTCTGCTGTTGGGTTCCATCTTGAACTTCTCGTTGCTTCTGCTTGCTCTTTGAGTTTTCTCCCCCTGCTTTGCTCACTTGTTTTGGCTGCATGCACCAATATTAATTAATTTTATATATATACGTGTGTAAACGCACATGTATAATAAAACTAAGTTGCTACTTAAAAGACTGTTAAGAGAGAAATGTTGCAGGCATACCGAGATGATGCTTTAGTCCTACATAGGCGAGAGGAGTTGCAGTAGTATATGTGCAAAGTGTAGTAGTGTTGGGCTTTGGGTTGAAGAAATCGTTCATGCTAGGCTCATTGCTGTCACCACCATTTATCATCCACATGGTGAAGAAGCTAGCTACCTATAATTAATTACCCTGATTCTCTCTCTCTCTCCGTTTGACCTGGATGCTCTGTGTATTTAAGGAATGATCTCTCTCTTCATAGACTGCACTAGCGACAGTAAATGGAGATGAAGAAATGGAGAAACTTAAAATCAAGGCATTTTGGTTTAACCCCAGAGGAAAAGAGCAGTGCACTCCTTTCCTTTTTTTTTTTTTTCTGGTTGCAAGAGGACTGTATGTTGACCATGCCCTCACGAAAACACACGCTGAGAGAGAGAGGACAAAACAAAGGGTTACATGAATCTGCGAGACATTGGGAGACGAGACGAGCCCAGCAAAAGTATTTATCAAGTCAACATTCTTTCAGCATGGGTAATTAATGACTGTCCCGTGAACAATTGAACGCTTGTTAAAAGATATTTAAAAATATGTTTTTCTAATTAGTTATTAGTTTTCAGTGCTCAGTTGGAATATAGAGATAGAGATTATCCACGCCGTAATTAGGAGATTGAGTGAGGCAAATTTTACTTTGTAAAATATAATATGAAGTCTAAACCTCAATGTCTAAATAGAGGAAACACGCACTTAATTATATTTAAGGCTGGATTTAAGGCAAAAAAAATTCATCAAAAAAATCCTAACTTTTAGTTAAGCCCATCTTCATTTTTAACCTGTTGTTTTTTTATATCTCCTGACTTGTATTTCGCCAACTATATTACTATCAGAGTCTTGTACAAAATAAGAATCACGTGTACAGTGTCTCCTTTTTGCATTTGAATCAACCAAAGTGCCTAGCTAACCTCCAAGCACCACACACTACAATCGTTATTATTACTCTACTAAAACTTCATCGTGTCTTGTGCAATCCGTTCATGATTTCAGTTCTTATCCACTCATTGCTAACTGCACAAATCTAGAATGCAGGCAGCACTTGTTATATACAGGGCTACTCCACACATTCTGTGTAACCTTATGCAGCAGCAGCAGCAGCAGCA
>Ga0325411_1001742_pt1 | contig 24387 bp, 15 predicted proteins | sample PopdelMetagenome_13_FD_206181 | JGI IMG/M metagenome (GOLD analysis project Ga0325411, IMG submission 206181) | Populus deltoides microbial communities from Bellville, Georgia, United States - Xylem-PdIQD-R4 | ecosystem: Host-associated > Plants > Phyllosphere > Stem > Wood/Secondary xylem... | reverse complement strand
ATCCGGGCAAGATCTCTAGTTAAAGTTAAGGATGACCCAGTTGCCGGAAAAAAAAACAAAATAGTGTTTAATATTGTGATTTTATTATCTTTTTAAAGTATTGTCTTATTTAAAAATATATAAAAATATTTTTTTATTTATTAAAATTTATTTTTAATATTAATACATTATCTAAAAAACTAATTTTTTTTTAAAACCACTAAAAGTTACGAAAACAAACTACTCAAGCTGACGTTCGGAATGCAATTTCAAATAACATTTAATGAAAATAAAAAAATTTGTTTTCGTTTATTTTTTTAGTTTTAGATCATTTTAATATATTAATATTAACAATATTTTTTTAAAAATAAAAAAAATATTATTTTAATATATTTATAAAAACAATATTTTTAAAAATAATTGATATAATATTTTTAAAAACTAAAAGTCATTTATATGATTCGGCTGGTTCGTTGAGTGAGTATGGGCAAATTGATAATATATATAAGAGCTCAATTAAAAGACACCAATGATATAAATAAAATGCAATTCAACTCTTTTACTGCAATGCATTTTCAAGTACCTTGAAATGATCGACGAGATATTCAGTCAATATTTCTTGCTTTTCTCTTGTGTTACTGTAAATAAAAAATATCCATTCGGATTATATTTTTTTATTCATATACTTGTGCTTTGCTTATGTTTTCCCGCGCATTGTCTTTCATTTTCCCTCCAAAACCAGAAAACCATCATTCCTCTCTATCTCTGCCGTTGCTGCCTTCACACTCACTTGATCTGAAGCTCCTCTACCAGTGGACATGGAGATGGACATTCCTCTCCCGGACGAGCTTGAATTACTTGAAGCTAACTCTCACTTCTACCAAGACTACCTAGACCCTCCCTCACCCGATCCCTGCACTTACTCGCCTCAACTACAACGGGAACAATCACCCTCCGCTCCCCAAATTAACGACTACAACAAGCGCCCTAGGTCCGACGGTCCGGATTCACCAAATCAGGAAGACGCTGTCCTCTTCGACGAGAAGAGAAGCAAAATCGACGATGATGCGGGACCGGAGGTCGACGACGAGGACTGGCTCCGGCAGGTGCAGGATAGGAACGGCGGAAACGAGGAGGAAAGGGTGGAAGTTGTTGTCGAGGAGGAGGAAGAGGAGAAGGAGAAGATCGTGTCTAGATACGTGTCGGAGATTGACGGCGATTTTATTCCAGTGACGGCGCCTAGTGGTGGCGATAGGGTTTATGCAAAAATATGTAGAGTGGATACGGAACAGGGAGCGAAGAAATTGGATTTCAAATCGCAATCAAATGGTGGGAATTAATTTTTGCTTAGTCGAAGATATCATGTTTTGTTTTAGTAATTTTAGAATCTGGATAAATAATTAAAAAAAATAATCACTTGTTAGATCTCATTATAGGTGAAATTTAAGAATCAGTTTTTATGCGATTGTCCTTAGCATTACTGTTCCGCCCTTTTAAATCGTATAGATTTTAAGAAATTGGAGTGGCATAAAGGGAAGGGTTATTAGATTACTAGTGGACCGATTTTCATTTCTTATGTATTTATTCCTTTTGTAGGTCTTATATCGGAACCGATTAATGTTCTTTTGCAAAGAATGGAGCAAGAAGCTTTTACCAAGGTATGGACATTACATGGTACATGGTTGTTTAAGCATGATTGAAGTGTCAAAAAATATTGAGAATTTGAAATATCATGTTGATTTTGCTCAGCAAAGAATCAATATATTGTAATTATACTATCATGATTTTGAAACATTGCTTCAATCTGTGTTTTCGGTTCAGTGGGTCAATGCCCACTACACACGTCATAAGAAAGTCTTCCTTTTAGTTTTTAAAGAATACACCAAAAGGCCAAGTGACGCAGAAGTGGTGCATGTTAATCTAGATTTGTATTCATCCATAACTCATCAAAGCAAGTTATTTTGATTCTAGTTGTTTGATATCAGGAGAATGCCTCCTTTGAAATGTGGTCTGAAAACTGAAGAAATTAACCTCACGAGCCACTGTAATTTCTCTATCATTATGGTTTTCCTTGATATTTTCAATCTGGCATCTGCTTATAATTTCTGTCAACAATGGTATAGCAGATGATTTGTTAGTGGTCGGAGCCCTATCAATTTAGCTTAGGTGGTAGAGGGGTGCTTAGGGCCTGTTCGTAGGATATAATCTTAACGGCAACAATAAATCTCCTGTGAGATTCCTCACACATTATTCTTGTGGTGCTGAAGGCCTTGCAAGCTAGTTCTGAAGATCAGATTGATGAGATTCTTCCAGAAACACAAGTGATGCATGAAAAATTATGGGTGGACAAATATGCTCCAAATTCATTTACTGAGCTGCTTAGTGATGAGCAGACAAATCGCGAGGTAAGTTGCAGTCATTGGTCAAAGTTCCTAAAAGGTTAAATTACATGCTTGTTGCTCATCATAAAAAATAATGGTTCTCAGGCTGAACTCTTTTGGGATCTTGTTATCTTTGCTCACAATTTAGTGAAAACTGTCTCATTGCAGGTCCTCTTATGGTTTAAACAATGGGATTCTTGTGTTTTTGGATCTGATATTAGGAGTACATCAGATGACATTTTGTCTGCTTTAAGGCGTCATTCTTCTATCGCTCAACATCCAAAACCTTCTGATTCAACTTTCTTCAGCAAGAACAAAGGAAATATATGGAGTAGAGGGAATTTTAGACACTCTAATAATCTGGAGCAAGAAAATAGTAAATCAAAAGGATTTCAGGACTCGTGGACCAAGAAGTCAAGGCCTACTGGTCCACCAGAACAGAAGGTAAGCTAATAAAATCATATATTTTTCCTTAAATTTGGCCTGGAAAGAGAAGCAGTAGGAATTGTTTATACATATACATTTTCCTGTTCACATATATGCTTATGCTGCTTTCATGATTTCAATTCATGAAATGATGAATGTAGATAAGTTGCTGAATTTAGTTCACACATATCTACTCTTGATGGTTCATGGCTTTCAAGATGGATTGCTTGTTTCCTAATTCTTCTTAATTTGAGGTTTATATGTATCTGTTATAAGCTATGTCGATAGTGAAACACATTAATACAACAATGTTTCAAGTTGCAGTCACTTCACACCTTTAAAGGGAAAAAATATGACGCCATGATGCCTGACAATGGTCAAGCTAGATGCATCCCCAGTTGCAAGAAAATATTCGAACTTTATCATTCAGGCTCAAACACTCTCAATACTTCTTAATTAGGGATGACTCTTGGCAAGAATATGCTTGACCTGTAATGTACAATCCTAGGCCTTGATAGTTAATTCTCAAATGCTCCCAATCAATCATTCTCTGAATAAAATTCCTACTTCACGTGCTGCTCTCATGAAGGAAAACGTTAGCTGTGGTAGCAGGTCTCTGTTATCCTCATGGTAAGGGAAGATGAAGATGAGTTTCGCTATCAGGCTCCGCCAATTTCTTTGGTATGTGGAGCTCAGAGCAGTTGGTGCCCTTGTTTATAGGTGGCGGATCAGCCCATATGCGGTTTGAAACTATTGCTACAACGATTACTGCCCGGGTTTCCCTTGATACGAATTCTATTGTCATTGTGAAACATCGTAACTATTTCTCTCTTCTTAGTTATAAAAATAATACCAGTTATGTTTTTTCTTGGATTTATCAAATGGAAATCCAGGCACCCGCTTGTGTTTTACTGAGTGAAGAGGCGGAGTGCTTTGGCATCTCCAATTCATCGACGATGAATTGCCTTGACCAAGACATTTGTGCTATAATGAATTCTTGAGAGTGGATGAGTTGTACCGTGTGTGCTTGCAGTTGGCTGTGCATCGAAGCTGTGGAACAGTCCTATCAGATGAATTCCTACAGGTGCTGATAGGTCTACAACTGTTCAGATTGTCAACATGCCGAATTTACTGCGCTGCCTTCTTGTATGTGAAGCTTGTCCGCATCTTAGCACGACAGACACATTCTATATGAGCCCATGAATCTTTTTTATTCTTTTTATATATGGATTTGTGTGACGTGGACATGTATTTCAATAAATTTCGAAGTGCTTATTAATGTAGATGATGGCCATGACCTTGGATTATCTTGGCTGATTCAGCTCTTGTATATTCTACGTCTAGCATACAGCTGAATTGTCAACTGGTTTTTTCAGGATCTTTCACCTTTTCTATTTATGTGTTGTAGTAACTATATTTTTGGTCTCAACTGGTTTTTAGTTTCCAAATTATTCTATCATAGTTTATACCTTTTTAGATTTTTTCTTTACTCGTTACCATCTGCGAAACTTTGTTGTGTTTGCAATAGAAAAGAAATATTTGAAGTTTTCTTTGTATTACCTAACTTCATCTGAATCAGATTGCAAATTATTGATATTTTCTTGTTATTTATGATAGCTGTTTCTTTGCAGTCAATTTTTATCCGTGAAAACCTTGAGTAATTGAATCTTGTGACCATTGCAGATCCTTTTGCTTTGTGGTCCCCCCGGGCTTGGAAAGACCACACTTGCACATGTAGCTGCTAAGCATTGTGGATATCGAGTTGTGGAGGTCTTGCTTTTTACTTCTAACTGATTCGCATATGCATACCTGCAAAATCATGATTACTTAAGGCCATGATATTTTGGTTTCTTTTAATTGTTAAGTTTGTCATGTATCTGTTACCTCGGATTTATTTGGTTTGGACAAGCTATCTCAGAAAAGTATTAAAGATATTATCATGACAAGGCATGTATATATATATATATATTTTCCTAAGCTCTTTATTTTGTGTTTGTTTTAGGTTACATTGATTCATTTTAGTAATCTTAATGTTTTGCGTTTAGTTATCTTACTTGCTTTTAAGACATTCTTGTTTTAATAATGTGAAACTTCACTAAGCTTTCTGTAATAGGTCTTTTCTTCTTATTGAGAGTTTGAAACTGTACAGATTAATGCTAGCGATGATAGGTCTTCGTCAACAATCGAAGCTAAGATCCTTGATGTGGTTCAGATGAACTCTGTGATGGCTGACTCAAGACCAAAATGCCTGGTCAGTTACATTCCTTCCCTTTGTGCTTGTTTTTCTCTCATATGGGATCTGAATACTTAAAAGAAGACGCTGATTTCTCTATAGGTGATTGATGAAATAGATGGAGCACTTAGTGATGGAAAAGGTGCTGTGGAGGTTCTTCTAAAAATGGTACTTGAATGGCATTCTGATCTTGTATCTTCATGTTTTATGATGTATACTTGAGGCCACCCTTTTCCCATGCCTATTTTCTGCTTATTTTTTTTTTTGTTTATTGTGATTTTTATCTTCTTTATTACTGAGTTCCCTTTAAGACCTCTGAACTTCTTGGTTGCATCGGATTGTGCTTTTAGAATTTTTCCTTGTCAAAATGAAATGTAGCGGGGGTATTGATTTATTCGTTGGTCACAGTTTAATTTTGGAGACCACACTTTAAATTCTGATCCAAATAGTATATTTTATACCTCTTGAACTCAATGCTAGTGCTTCCTGTTTGTCCTACCTTGAAGTTGAAGAACACAATATGGCTTATGTTACCAATATTATTGAATTCTAGAAAATACATAAAATTTAGACATGGAAGGAATCTGCCACAAATTCTCTCCTTGAAGACGTCTAATAAGGAAAATGCTATTCATCCCATGTAAGTTGTCGTAACTCATAACTCCTTTAGAGACAGAACCCTGATACAAAAATAACCTTTCTTGTAGCATTAGAACATAACGAGCTTCTTAATTTGTGACTTCTAGGATAATAATCAATTGAAGCCGATTTTCACAAGTACATTTATTTACAATATACCCCCTATTCTTTAATCTTCTTAATAAAAAAGTATCTCTGGTTTTCGTGATAAAATAACCATAAGATTTGAGAATTATAGTTTGAGAGTTGGAAATTCCATATTGATACATTACTCTTGTGATTCATCAGCACTTCTGATATAGAATATGTAGTTTTAGCTGTGTGATTTTATCATCTTTAGGATTTATCATGTTCATGCAGGTTTCTTCTGAAAGGAAGTCAGATACTGGGAAGGAAAATGTCACTAAAGGAGAGCAATTTGGAAGGGTATCCTCAAAAAAAGGGCGGAAAACAACATCTTTGACGAGACCTGTGAGTTTGAAGTAGTCATGGATGGTTTATTTTGTAATATTTCTGTTTCCTTTCCCTCTAAATCCTTTTAAGTTGGTTTTCTATGTAGGTGATCTGCATATGTAATGACATATATGCACCTGCCTTGAGGCCATTACGTCAGGTTGCAAAGTAAGTGTTTCTTACAAATATTAAAGTGGCAATCTTTTGGTAAAGTCTAGAAAGTTATTTTTAGAACCTCAATGCTTCCTATACTCAAGTTCTTTCAAATATAGTTTAACCGAAAATTTTCTAATCTAGTATCCATCTTGGTTTTAATTGAATTAAAGCTGCAACATATTTATATAAAAGAGTCTATTTATAATGTTCTAATGTGTACTTTCTTTTGAGAGGATTACAATGTAACAATGTGAAAGAGATCTCCTGAATCTTGGAATTATCATTTTTGGGAAGTTTCATCAAACAATATTGTTGTATTTTGAGCTTACAATTTTATGACTTGACTTTCTCATATTCTACAACCTGAGGTGCTGAATGACATTTTAGAGCGAAGATGACAAAGGACTCAATATTCTTAACCCACTGCAATATAAGGATCCTTTTCAAATTACATTCAATACAATGACCTTGTTTAACAAATTACATTCTTCAATCTTAACCCACTGTAATATAAGGATCCTTTTCAAGTTACATTCAATACAATGACCTTGCTTAACCAATTACCTTTCTCAATTCGGATCTCGGCCTTAAGGCAATGTTATAATGTAGTTGAAGACATATAATTGTCTTCACTGTCTCAACCTTCTTAGTTCGAACCGTGTACATCAGTTCTTGGCATATTTATATGAATTATTTGGAGTTTACGAGTTTCAAATCATTATATTGACATGTACGTGCTCTTTTTACAGGGTCCATTTATTTGTTCAGCCGACTGTTAGCCGTGTTGTAAGCAGGTGATGATTGTTAATGATTTATTCATAGCTCTGGCATTTTCGGTCATGTTCTTTGTAAACAAGTTAATTGATTGACCAATTCTAAGTATCCTTCCCTAGCTAGAATATTGAAAGTTGACATGCAAATTCCCATCCAAACGAATAGTATCTTATCATATTGATATATATGATCAGGAAATAAGACTTCCTCTTCAAAGTAAGAAGGATTGACCAATTCTGAGTATCCTTCCCTAGCTAGAATATTGAAAGTTGACATGCAAATTCCCATCCAAATGAATAGTATCTTATCATATTCATATATACGATCAGGAAATAAGACTTCCTCTTCAAAGTATGAAGAAAATGATCAAAACTCTAAGGCTTGTCTTATTTAACATTAGCCAAGTAGAATGCTCTAGAAGCTCCAACAATTATCTAATTAGTCAAAATCTTCAATAAGATCTGCTCTCAGTTTCCCAACTTTTTGCTTATTTATTGATATTCAACATCTCGTCTATATTAGACTACACTTGTTGTGAAAGAAGATTAAAAACCATATTTGTTAGTTTTCACATGCTTAAATAAATTAATACTTTTACAACACTAATTTTCTGAAAGTTGGGCATCACAGGCTCAAATATATATGTAACAAGGAGGGAATGAAGACTAGTTCCATTGCACTTGCCGCACTTGCAGATTACACTGGTGAGTTATATTCCCTATTAGATATACGATGGTGCTTTAATTTTCCAATCCCGTCTTTGGTTCTTGTAGTCCTGTAAGACTTCATAATCTAAATGCTACAATTGGTTTGCAATATAAAATATCCATAATATAATTTTTCTTGCCTTAGTTTTTTATGTTAATTCTACCCATTTCATTTAACTTCACAGGATGTGATATACGCTCATGCCTGAACACCCTCCAGTTTCTCAACAGGAAAAGAGAAGTTCTTAACGTGGTAAGCCTTTGATGTGACATTGTCATTCTAAACCATTTATTAAATTTACTAAATCTCCTTGGTGATAATATAGGTCAAGTTAATGTTTATGAGTTGGTGATTCTGTTTTGACAATGACAGGAAATTCTTTTGGGAATTTCATCAATGTTTTTGCTCCTTTCAATTTTGCTTAGTCTCATGGATATTGAGCATAACACGATACCCCATTATCATATATTAGAGAACAACAAAAGCTATTGAAGAATGAATTCAGCCTGAAAAAAGTAGTCCTTCATCATAAAGAAAAAACTTTAATGTGAGAAGGGGCATTGGTCACAAACCATGGTTTAATATTGTTTTTCTAGTAAATCAAGCCTCTATATTAGTCATTTCTACAATTATTAATTATCTACACCAATATTTTAAATCTTTTTTTGAAGGATCTTGCAAAAAGTAAGACATCAAATTTGGTTATGCTTTGTATCAATACACTGGAAAAAAATGAGTAAATGAATAAATCATTTCACCATTGAAATTTGCATAAAATCCTAAACACTTGATTAATTTTCAGAATTCTTTTTAAAGGCACTCCCCACCCACCACAATTCTTCTTATCAAGAACACTGGTCAGTTCTTTTTGAGCTACCATCTCAAATTTTATTAGGGTGGTTCAAAGGAGATTTAGTGCTTTTTAAGGATGATGATGGTGCTATTTCTCTTTGATTTCTCTTTTGTTCTTTGTTGCTTTAATTGACTGACAATATTTTGTTTACTCGGCCTCAGCTGGAGATCAGTTCCCAGGTGGTTGGTCGAAAGGACATGTCAAGAAGTGTTTTTGATATTTGGAAGGAGGTGACATAAAGATTGTACATTCCATAATGTCTTTCCTAACTATGCATCCCTTTCCAGCTTCTTTATTTGTGAGTGTGTGCTACTTGCTCTGTAGATTTTCCAAAAGAGAAAAATGAAGCAGGATAGAAAATCTAAAGGTAGCTGTGGCGGCATGAGCAATGAATTTGACTCTTTGCTCTCCCTTGTATCTAATCGGTAGATAATCAATGCTTGTGAACCTCATATACTCCTTCCTCTAGTTCAAACCTGCCTCTTTCTAGCTTTAATGCTTACTGTATATGCAGTGGTGATTATGATGTGATTTTGGATGGGATCTATGAAAACATCTTGCAGCTCCATTACCATGATCCTGTGATGCAAAAGACAGTAAGCCTTAGCTCCATTTTCTTTTGGACCACATGTGACTATTTTATCTCTTACCTATTTAAGTCATTATTAAGTTTGACTTAATTGTAGGTCAAGTGTTTCAATAGTCTTGGTGTTTCTGATGTGATTCACCAATATATTATGCGTTCACAGCAAATGCCCCTTTATGGTAAGCATGTGCCTAGCTGTCTTTCCTATTAGTTTTCCCAATGCTGAATAGGTTTTGAATTTTAATCTTCTCATCTCATTTTCCACTTCTCTTTTGAGCAGCTTATCAGCCTTGCATTGCGATTTCTATACATCAACAGGTAGCACAAATTCAAAAACCAAATATTGAGTGGCCAAGGTCTTATCAAAGGTATTTATATCTCCACTGTAGTTGGCACTTGATGTCAAACATGTGCACTCACTTTTATACTATTATCATATCTTTTGCAAATCTTTAGATACCGAACTGTATTGATGGAAAAGATGGACAAGTTAAGGTCTTGGCAGAACAAAATTCTACCACATATTTCAAGGCACTTGTCTACTAAATCTTTCGTAGAAGACTCTGTTTCTCCCATCTTACATATCATCTCTCCTCCAACTCTAAGGCCGGTAATTTACTTGCACTTATTTACAGCTTCATTTTATCAGTACACTTTCATACTGTCTCCCCCCTCTCAGTCTGTTGTGTTGCACATTTTACTTTGCATCATGAAAAACTAGTTCACTTTCATTTAAATCTTGTTTACAGTCTATGTCCCTGGGATGACGAAAAGAATTCTTTTGAACTGATTTCTCATTCATAATTTTTTTAACGAAAAGATTGTTTATAATGACATGAGTTTTTTAAATTTTGCTCCTCTTCGATGTATTAATGACATAATCTCAATAACTCTAATATTTTCTAAAAAGTTTGAAATTCAATAATCTCCTTTAAAAAATAGCCTACAAAGCTATTTAAATACAAGAAAATATTCTAATGAGTGAAATCATAATTAAACTGAAAATCCTAATCTATAGGAAAAAAAATCCAAATACAAAGGGGAAAAAAAAATCATGAGTAGTAAATTCTGGTCTGTATTTGGGCGTGCAGCCAAAACTTAAATGAAGTTTTCTTTTAAATCTCATAGATAACAGGTATTTTGGAATGTTATGGTAAAATTTTAGCCTGGTCTTATGATTGTATTAAAAGTTATGGCTCATTTTTGTTAGGTTGTTTGGTGTCTAAACTTTTTCTTTTTCTTAAGCTAGGACTTTTGTTACGTGCCCCACGTCGATTAATGCATTTTTTCTTATCTTTTGCTTGTTGATGTTCTCATATAATTTGGAAATCTTGGTGTTTTTTCTCAGGTGGCATTGCACTTATTAACAGAAAGAGAGAAGAATGATCTAGCTCAGTTAGTGAGCACAATGGTATCCTATTCCATGACATATAAGAATATCAAGTCAGATCATCTTTCCTGTAAGCAGGAAAACGAAGCTGTTTTAGATGCTGCGTCGCTTTCTGTTGATCCTCCCATTCATGAATTCATTAACTTCAAGGTCTGCATTGTTCTTAAAGTCTCTGCAAAGCCAGTATGATTCCATATCTCATGTTTGCTGTCCGCATGTTTTTTTTTTGGAATTAACAGGGCTATAGTTCTGGTCATTATGCACTCCCCTTAGCCGTGAAGCAGGTTTTGTTGCATGAGGTGAGTAATTTATTGCTTATTAATGTAGTCTTAATTTAGCATCATGATCACCTTAAGATCCAAAATTTAAGAAGGCAAAAGATCCCTAAGTTGGTTTCTGCAGACTGTAATGTGAACTAAATGGTTGCCTTGTTCTGTTCAGTAGTGATGGATTTGTTTTCCAGCAACTTATCGCTGTTGCAACTTTTCTATAGTTCGACTTCAATAGAGGTGTAGTTTTGAAAGGCATGTATGGTCCAAATGGACTGTGATAATCAAAAGAGTAAGCATGTGTTAAAAGTTAAAACAAGCTGGTTTTGTCTCGTTGTCATCATCTTATCTTTAGTCTGTCTCCCATGCCGGTGTATGGTTTACTATCAGTGTAGTTATCAGTGTATCTAAATCTGTTCCTTGTTTCAGCACCTTTGACTGAAATGATGTCCTGGGACGCTGCTTATACTGCAAGCATCACCAATCTCTCAGTTAGATGTTCATGCATCAGCATTTGCTTGAGTCAACCATACTATGTATCTTTTATTGGACATTATCAGGGACGACACTGGTGTCTTCACTCTTCACGTATTATGGCTTGCATTTCAGTAACTTGGTCTTGTACCGGATATGACAAGTCAATTTCATCATTAAATAACATATAAAATGTCACTTTGATGAGATATAGTAGAAATCTTTCAAATAAATTTGAAAGTTACAATTATTAATATTTACTTGCAAATGATAAGAGGCTGGCTAAAGGGCACAAATTTTGGTCCTGAAATAGGAGGACAAGTGAGGCCATATTAGTCTACAGTGAGATCTGAAATCTTTCACGTGATTTCTGTTTTACTTCTTGATCTCTCATTCAAGAAAGAATAGTTTGTCATGGTTATCATATCTATTTTTCTGAACATGAAAAGGAATTCAATCTTGCGCACACTTTATATGAGTATTTGTCTCAAGGGAAACTTCGATCTTCTTAACTATTTTGTAGAGTGCAAATTTTTACTCTTAGAATAAAATTGGATTTCAGGTGGAAAAGCATAAGATTTTGCAAGCAAGTAGATCTGTACATTTAACAGATGGGTGCAATAAACAAAATATGTACTTGGTAGAGCGGGAGAGTGCAGTGCAGTCTGTCAAAATTAACCATGCAGCTGCATTTTCTGGTAACGGCATCGGCAATCAAAAAAGCATGATAAATTCTGGGCAATGTGTTCCAAGTGACTCAGCAACATCTCCGATCATGGATTCTAGTACAAGGGCCTTGTCCAATGTAAAGCTGAAATCCTCAGGAAATCCAAAGAAGCCTCCTAGAAGCTCTACCAGCTTCTTTGACAGGTATGAACACCTAACAAACATCCAGTTATCTGTGCCATCATCTCAATGCTTGCAATCTTCAATTATATCAAGATGTTAACTTCCATTTTCATGGTTTCTAATAAAGGTTTCTAACTTGTCCATGTTATTCATATAACTATGTATCTTTCATCGAAGTCACATATTCGTTCCAAAGTTTGCACAAGCTCATTTGGTTTAACAACACAGCTAATTATTGCAGTAAAGCTCTGGCTAATGTGGACTTCTGCATAGCCTTGCTTATCACACTTGTACATTTTTTGCTGTTTTAGAGGTTACATTTAGATGTAGACGTGTTTGATAAAATGCAACATAATCGTCAGTTCTTGTGATTCTCAACTAAATTCTGTATAAGAATTGCAATTCTAATTAGAGGAAACCTATGGATATACCTATATATAATTCATGTTTCCTCAATCGTATTCTTGTACAAAAAAACTAGTCTATCGTAACCCTTCAATTTTCTATCAAAATTAACGGTCACATGCACTGCACATGAAAGCTAGTTATGAACTGACTTAAATGCCATCTCAAGAGTTAGTAATTTTTTATTATCTAATATTAGTTTATTTAATTTATTATAAAATATATATTTACAATCAAAATATATCTTATTTTAAACTATATTTTACGTTGTCCTTTGATGTTTATCTTATAAAAAATAAATTTAATTAATTATTTAATTAATATGATTATATATTTTTTAAATAAACTTTAAATTAAATCCACAAATAAATGTATTAATTTACAAATGAGTAAATAAGGATTTTTTTAATATGCTTTAATTGCACATGACTGTTGATTTTTATGGAAAAAATTGACAAATGAGCATATTAGAAAATGTGGATCAACCTAAGGTTACGATAAATTGTTTTTTATAAAAAGGGTATGATCGAGAAAACGTGTGATATATTAGGATACGCTGATGATAGTCTCCCCTCAAATTTCTGTTAATGAAGAAGAAAACCCTTTTCCGTCTAACTCAGACTGATACTAGAAATTATGCATAAAGAGTTAGTATGGCCAAGTTACATGGAAATAGTAACATATTTCTTTAGTTGCTGATATGTATTTCTTCACTGTCAAACCAGGTTTAGGAAACCAAACAGTAAGGGTTCTCAAAGTACTGACAGTGCTGGATGGGAGACAACCACCTTGGAAAGAGATTCACGTCCTCTGATATTCAAATTTAATGAGGTATGCTAATATTTGCAAATCGCTAAACTTTTGAATATGATAATAGATAGTTCGTTCTTGTTTGTCCATCCATGAGCTTCATAGACCGGTTAGGCATAAATACGTGGGGTTTTTTGATCTGATCAACATTTTGGTTTACAAAAGGCAAAGGGGATAGAAAATGATGTTTGTCAGGCTTGACTTCACATTCAAGTTTAGAAAATGCAGGAGTCAACACCCATCTACATTTGTTACTACGTATTAAGTTTTCTTTTGCCATTCTCCACGATTTGCATAAAATGACTAGCCTGGCTGGGCGACATCAACATTTCTGGTGTAACCGGTAGTCAATCTGCCCACTGTTTTTATTACACTGTCATATATGTTTTCATTATGATAGTATAACTTAAGATGGGCTTCTACAAATGCACAGTATACTATAACTATTAGATAGTGGATCTTTTGATTGACTGCGTTACTGAATGCTGATGCTATTGTCGTTTTGGCAACTAAAATCATGAAAAGCGATAAAATCTGCCCACTGTTTTACCATCAATGTTAATTTAATTTGGTAGCAGCTATTTTTTGAACTCTTAAAAAGGAGCAAAACCCTAAACTGTTTTATGACCATTGTTGACTTCATAGAAATTTCAATGAAGTTCATTGCTTTAACAACTTATACTTGAACAAAAATCAGATCACATGCTTACTGTATCCTCTTCCCCTCCCTCTTTTCCCAATCTGCGCAGGGTTTTACAAATGCTGTGAAAAGGCCAGTACGGATGCGTGAATTTCTGCTATGATTAATTGCAGTGCCTGGAGGCAATAATACAGCAGTGCCCATTTCACATCACAATGTAAAGTTCCATGTGTTCATTCCTTGCCTTCTCAAACCTGTGCAGTCCATAATGTGTTCTTATAAATTAACATATGGACTTTCTTGTTCCGTTGGGACGCTGTTTAGCCATATGTACCTGACATCGCTACTTGAGCTGTAGGCTGGTGAGCTGAAACAATCTGTCAAGTTTTATCAGTGATTTGTCTATATTGTTGTTCAGGTCACAGCAGTTTTGGTGATTTTAATACCTAGAAATAGTAAAGGATTTGAGATTCACAGAGCTCGTCATCTCCCAGCTATGTAATAGCTGCAATAGTAAACGTGCCTTTTGTCAACTGTTCTTTCATTAACTATATCTCGATGGCTAAAATGTACGGAGGCTCATGAATCGCTGACTGTTTCGATTGACATGCATGAATTATGGGGTATTTGGATTGGTACCTCTATGATGTCTCGCCATTACTGGAGGTGAGACCATTACCAAAAGGAAGGTCTCGTTCATGCCAGTTTATTCATGCCATTTTTTTTGACTCGGACGTTATTGTATTTCAGGTGTTTTAATGCTTGGAAATCTTAAACTTAAAAATCAAAATCCAGGTTTTTGTGTTTTACTTTGATTTGAAAATGGTTTTTGACATTGGAATACTGTTTACGATGATGAAAAGATTGCTATGGTCTTTTTGGAAGATTCAGTGATCGGATCTTGGAGTTTTGACAGCAGAGAACGACAGATGACAAAGGGGTTCAGGAATGCAAAATAAAGGGGGTGCCAATAAAACGACTGAATATATTAGCCACTACAACTCTTCAGTATAGAATTGTAATCTCAATCCATAGCAAATCACAAACCAGTTGCAGCAAATAAAAAAATAAAAAAATCCCCCAATATATTCGTTAGCTGAGGCCTGTAAATAGTGAATTGACATGAATTTAAGTTTTCTGCACCGTGTTCAAGATAGTGATTCAAATACAAATGATACTGAACTTTATAATATGCTGATATGTTTCCGAGAAAGTAATCAGGAATTAAGGGACAGGTATTGCTAATTTTCTGATGCCAATCTGGGCTGCATTACTTTCTTTGCCTAATGAAATACATCTAAGAAAATTACACCATGGAAAAAAGAAAAGGAAAGTGTTTCGACCTCGGTTTCTTGTTGCTGGTCATCATTATACCTCAAGTTTTCCACGATTTTCACTAGTGATTGAAATCCAAAGCAATGACACAGTAATGGAAATCAGGCCTGACCAGACATAAACAATTGTCGGTACTCTTCCCCTCCTTCCCAACAGGCCTTTCACAAATGGATACATGTGAGACAGCACCCAGAAGCTGAAAAAGAGTCCTCCCATCAACTTACCCCATTCTGGTATCTCGCTGTATAGTGTCCTCGAGCACCCAATAACAATGGCAACAAGGTTGACTACTATGATGGTAAGTGGCATAAAGAAGAGACCTGTCCACTTGACGATATAAAGATCAGCATAAATATCATCTTCATCCTCGCCAGCAGACTTCGAGGTTAACGTGAAAGAAATCTCAATACCAGCTACGACTTTTAGAAGGCCTTGGATCACAGCAATAAGGTGAGCACTAGTTCCGCCAATGGCCCAAAACTGCTCATTACGCCACCAATCCTCGAGCCCAACACCGGACCATCTTATTTCAAGAAGGGAGATGAGAGTCAGTGTTACAGTGATGGTTAAGAGGTAAATAAGGAAACTTATATCCAGGTTTTGAACAATGAAGGTTCCTGTGAAAAGGGAAAGCGCAGGGAGGAAGCAGTAAGTGACTAAGAAGAAGGAGGTGAAGGGGTAAATGCCAACATTGAGGTATGCAATTCGCTGTAAGAATTTCAGTCGCCGGCTTCCAAAGAAGGCATTGTTTTTAGAGAAAAAGATTTCAACTGAACCAGTAGCCCATCGTAGCACCTGATGAAGGCGGTCAGTGAGGTTGATTGGTGCTGTGCCACGGAAGGCATCTCTCTTTGTCACGCAGTACACAGAGCGCCACCCACGATTGTGCATCCGATAACCAGTCACCACATCTTCTGTGACTGAGCCATAAATCCAACCTATCTTATTCCCCCAGTCAGTCTTGTCCTCACACCTGTGCTCGACATCAAAACACCACGTTCAGAATTTGATTGCTGTAACTGAAAAATGAGGTTCTCGGTACAAGAATCATATAGATATAGGAAGGCATTGGTATGATTATTACCAGCAAGAGATTACAGCAATTGCTTCAGCAACTGTGGGTGCATCTAGAGGAGGACGTGGCAGGAGAAGTGCACCAGGAGGCCTGCCATTCTTCACCGATTTGTGATCAGCAAGCGGCCGTCCTTGGAATTCAGCAACAGCTATGGACTCATTGAACATTGTTGAATTCCCAAACTTCTTTGGCAGGTCCAAGTCAGGGTGCGATGTAAGGGGCTGAGCCTCTGACTCATCTTCTAATAGACCCGGAGCCCTTCTTTTCGTACTGCCGAACATGCCCAAGTACTCGTTTGCCCTTGGTGGGAGGAACCCATATAGCGCATATCTACGAAACATGCACCCTGTTCCTACATACACCGGACCTTGAAGACCATCCAGTGCTCGCATACTTCCTGTTTTGTAAGAAGGTAACATTCAAGATATCTTGATGATGATGCCTCGAGGTTTCAAAACCAGAAATTTTAGATTAACAAATGAAAACCTTTCAGTTGGTATTTTTTTCTTATCTTTGTATCTTTCTAAAAATGGAATATAGGAAAGTGCTTTACAAATATATGGATAGAAATAAATAAAATAGTTTATTTAGCTTCTTCATGCCTACAACAACTAGTTATTTCGGTTTTCTGCAATGCGTTATATTTCTTGTTCCGGTCTGCTTCAGCAGAGAAGTAGTGTCTTCAAGTGTAGGCAGAAAGTGGAATCCGTATCATTTCAGGTTCCTTATACAAATGACTTGAGTTGAACAAACAAAAACTAATCCTAGAAACAGATGGAGTTGAGGATCAACATATCGGAAAAGATTTAGGCATGTGTGTTTTCTTTAGTTCTACAAATATATTTTCATGGACAGAAAATCCCCATTACGACTTGGAAGAGTATAGCCTAAAGTATGCTTAGCCATTTCAAAATATCGAAGATTGTTTTCATAATAAGAATGCTATCAATTTCAATGCAAAATTTGAAGTTAAATCCAAAGCATTACCATCAAAGAAGACAGTGTTGTGATTTGCATATCGATCGGAGGGGTCGATCCCTTCAAATCTTTGTGGAAACTGGATGTAGCATATGCGGTCACCACCACGGTCCATCATAAAACACATTCCCTCCCTTATAGCTTGGCAATTATAGAAGTAATGATCACAATCCAAGTTGAGTATGAACGGTCCATTGGACAATATAGCTGAAGCTCTAACCAATGCATTCATGGCTCCAGCCTTCTTGTTGTGGTCAAAGCCAGGCCTCTTTTCACGCGATACATATGCGAACATTGGTATCCTGATGTCAACTCCAGTGAAATCTAATTTTTTCTCATCTGGCTGACCCATCACCTTCTCATTTTCTGGGACCTTAGTCATTACCTGCATGGGTGCATGGTAACAGATTCAAGTTTCAAAAGTTAATTCAGCACAAGAGCATATTAGCACAGAATCTGTTCAAGAAAATATTAGACAGAGTTGCAGAGGCCATTTAAATCAAGAGACAACACTGGCGTTATCTTCCTCTTTCAATTTGTAGAAAACATTTGTTGACGGATTGAGTAATGCTTGTCAAGCAACGGAAAAACCAAGTAACACTTCACTTTCCTCTATTATGCCGATGAATGAGAGATCTTTCCATATTCTTCATGCAATTACTTGATCCTTTTTCATCAACATCGGATCTATAAATGTGCGTATATATTGAGAAATCATTTAGAAGTGTAATCACCTGCAAGATACCAGCATGGTCCCCCTTTTTGTGATCCGCTGTTTGATCTAGCCATGTGCCAGGCCACTGGGTACCATCGGCCATCCATGTAGCTTTAGGGACGTCACCAACCCCCTCCGATGGCAACACACCACCATTCTTCTCCCTGGCGAGACTTTTTGCCTTCTTCAGCTCCTTAGAGTTAAATGATTTGCTTCTCCTTCGTATTGCCTCTGGCAGACCATTAATCCTGACCTTGAACTCGTCATACTCTCTCTTCATCCATCTGCGGTCCTTGACAAAATCAGGCCGTTTCTTGTTTTTGGTGTGGTCAGTTTTTTGGTTGAAGTAACTGTCCGGATTCCTCAGATCAATGTCGTGTTTTCGACAAAATGGTACCCAAACCTGGGCGAACAGTCAAACAAAGCATGCTTAGTTAGAGCATGTAGAATCTATATGTGTGTAAATTCAATCACTAAACAAATATTCAACGAAATCACAACTTGTGTTTCGTTGGATGTAAGGGATAACATTTTTCTGAATTAAACAATATATTGTCCGTAATGCAGCGAAAAGAGTGGTATGTTTGAAACTAATTTTGGGACGATGCTCATTCAAACATTGAATGAAAGCACAAAATTGTTTATTGGTGTCATTTGTGTTTTGGTAATGAAGGGCCATTCGTTTCTGTGAAAAGCAACAATGCCAAATGACTTCGATAGGAAATATCAAGTAGGGAAATCTCAGTTCTAGCTTTTAAAGGTTTAAATCACTTCAAACTGGGCTAATTTGTTTTGGTTCTTTTTTTTCCCGTTCATTTTGGTGTTCAAGATTGTAAAAGAACCTCTGCGAATTTAACAGCTTCAGCCATAGCCTCGAAGGTGAGTATGGCACCACCATCATCAGAAATGTAGCAGGAGAGCTTCTCAACAGGGTAGTCAGCTGCAAGAATCGATAAAATTGTGTTGGCAGTGACAAGTGGAGGTTCCTTCTCAGGATCAGCAGTGGAGACAAAAATATCAACCCCTGGAAGGTCTGACCGGCCATGAGGGTTTGCAGGGGAGGGCTGCTCAAACTTGTCACGCAGAGCAGCAAGGTCAGTGGATCGGTTGATGGGGTTGTACTTGGGAAAAATGTCTAGTAGCCATGAGAAAGCAAACCAAATCTCACAAACGATAGACAGCCCCCACAGCCACATGGCATCACGATTGGGGTTCTGGACTCTCCACCCAAGGAAGAAACATAGAAGTACCAAACGGATCACCACAAGTATCCTGTTCATACAAAACTTGTGTTTAGCAAATTCTAACATAAATTTTACAAAGATAAAAAGCCTAAATACCCTCGTTAATTTAGCTGAAACCTATATATTATAAGGTCTAGCAGAAAGAAAATCGAGGGTAAACTCAGCTTTCTGCAAAGATTTGTCAAGCAATGAACATATAAAAGAGCGAACATACTAGAAATGAAATTCTATCTACCATCTATTATGTTAAATTCATTTGTTACATATAAAAGAGCGCACCTGTAAGGGCTGAGAATAGCTGCTGGAACCCTAATCTTCCTAGAGAGTGGTTTCCAAGGCTTGTCCAAAAAATCCGACATACTCAGCTCTGAATCCTGACCATACTTGTCTTGGTCTGACCAATACGCATTTCCAACACCGTAGGTTCCTTTTGTCTCAAACAACCACCTGTTGTGATCAAAATCTCCTGTTTGGCTCCTTGACAATATTGATCTATTATTTGATTTCATTATCGACATTCCTCGTTCCGTTTTTGAGTTGTCATTGCTGCAGCCACTGCCACCACGGCTTCCATAATTATCTTCTTGCTCTCCTACCCGCCTGGACGCGTTCTGTGCCTCGGAACCAAAACGGCTCGTAGGCCCATCGGATTTATTTTCTGAGGATGGCCATGCAGGCTGGTTATCAGGGGTGGGGGGCATGACAACAGTGTAATTGATGTAGTCATTCTGCCCTGAAAATTCACCAGACAAGTCCAAATCCTCATCATGTGAAAAGCTGGCAATGCGTCCACTAGATGTCCGGCGTGCAAATTTCACAGCCTGTTGAGGACGGCCAGCGGTTGATGCTTGTGATGACAAATTCTTCGCTTTAGGTTTTGTTGAGGTTGCCATGACATAAATGTTGTGGTATTGATGACAAATTCCTCAGAAAACCATTGCTTTTCTTGCAACATACATAGAAATGGTTTTTTGTTCTTTATTGAATTTCTTCCACGAAACTAGAGATTTCATTTTGAAGAAAGGAAAACCACATTGAGTTCGATGGGCCGATGTGGTCCACAATTTCTTTCTATTTTTTACATTTGTTGCCACGAACTTTGTTCCCTTATTTTAAGCTTAGCCTCTCTAATACACCTAGCTATAATGCGATTAATTAGGTGCAAAATAAATTCTTGACATCTCCTTCTCTCCTCTGGGTTACCAATAGACAGAAGAACTCCCTGAATAGAAATCGAAGGGATAGAAATATCTGAATCCTTTAGGCAAACCCTTCAATCCACAAGCCTCATGTCCTGAATCCACTAGAAACGGGTTTTGAAACCACAAGAACAAAGGAACAAAGAGCAAAATCCACCTTTTTAAGTGACTACACAAAAGGCATGTCTGATATTGTATGTTGTGCTGTATTTTGGCTACTGTGCTCTGCTGCACTGTAAGAAAGAAAGTTCCAATTTTTCTGATCTGAAATCACTTTCATCCATGTCTCGTCTCTGGATATCATTCTCTCTTACCTTTGTCTCTACAATTTCTCCATATTATATTCTAGAGATTACATCACAATGCATATGTATGACACTTGACACTACGACACTTATCACAAGACAATAACTTAACAACATAACTCTCAAGTTACTCAAACCAACTTTAATGAGCTAACTTATCAGTTTACTCTCCAGAACATTAACATCAACACATCCTTCACTTGGTAAAAATTGATACCCTTTTGAAACATGTGTATACGGTGGTAGCAGGCTGGAGCACTTTCCCAACACAACGCCAGGATTTCCAAGAATGTAAAGGGTCCATGATCACTGTATTAAACATTTAAAAGGATCTGTGCCCCATATTGGCAAGGCTCAGAATTAAAAAGCTGATTTAGAACTTCACGTTCAGTTTCTTCTGATGTTTGAGGGTCGATGTGTTACCTGAATTTGCTGATGACAAATAATCACAGTGCCTAGATATGGAGTTTTTCATTCTTTTGGAAATAGGATTGTGAAGGAGAAAACCATCTTTGGTGGTCTATTAATTAAGTTGAAAGTTGAAACCACGTAGTTATGCATAGGTGATTTTTACTACAATGATAACCATTGTTGACGATGATGGGGTAACGACAAAGAGGAAAATAAAGTCCTTTTTTTTAAGCTATATTTATTTGTTGAAAAATAATTTTTTTTTAAAAAAATAAATTTAAGGAAAATAAATTTCGGGATAGTAAATTATTTTTTGATGTTTGATAGTGTAATGAAAAATAAGTTGGAAAACGTTTTCTAGTATTTGGTTATGCCATGAAAAATGAGCTGAAAAATAACTTATTAATATTTTATTTTTTTTAAGTTTATTAAAATAATGAAGAACAAATCTTACAAATTAAAAAATTGAATGACAATGAAATTGAAAAAAAATATATAATTTCATAAATTATCTCAAATAAAATAAATAATAATCAAAATAATAGAGATCAAATCTAAAAAATAAAAAAATTGAAAGATAAAGAAATTAAAATAATAATAATTAACATTTCATAAATTATTTCAAATAAAATAAGTAACAATCAAAAGAATGAGGACTAAATTTAATAGGTAAAAAATTTCAATTAAAAAATGATAAGGGAGAAGCAAATAATAATTATAAAAATGAGGACCAAAATTAATATAAAAATTAAATTCTAAGGGATGAAATTGAAAAAAAAAATATTCAAAACAAAATATATATAACAATTAAAAGTTTGAGGATTAAATTTGATATAATCAGTAAATAATATGACATTTCTAAATTTTTCACAACTTTCAGAAAATGTTTTCCGCTCAAAATAAAAGGAAAACACTTTCCTGAAAACCAAGCCAAATTTTCCTTTAAGCAGAAAGTATTTTCCATTGATCAGAAAGTATTTTCCGTTAACCAACTTTCCTGATAACAAATAAATACAAAAAAATTTTAAAAATAATTTCTTAAAAATTACTTTTCAAAAAACAAACTAATTAGACATGATGATTGAGATTGAGAGGCCTTAGTGCTGGAGATAACTTCAAGTAATCAGATGGCAAAAACTCTCCCAGGCTGCATTAGAATCTACAACAGATTGAAAGGCATGAGAGACCAGTGATGATCTGCAAGCTTCCCGTGGTGATGTGGATTATTAGCGATGCACTCCTCCTGCAGAGCTAGCTTTAGTAATATCCATCCAAGAGCTCAAACTGGCACAACTATGCAACATGCAATGAAAATCTTGTTTAATAGTTTAAGAAAAAGTCTTTTGCTACCACTTCCGCGTATGATCTTGAGACCAGCAAAAACTGTCGAAAATGGAGATCAACCGGCAGCTACCAATTTAATGGCTTTAAAAAGGCACCAGCAAATGCCACCATCCTGCTGCTAGGCTAGGCACACAAGCCTGCCCTTCATGTATTCAATGCACATGGACCAGGCCTTAGCATGAACTTGGACCGCATCTAAGACCACCCACTGCAGGCCTGGCCTCTCTCTACTTTATTTTTTATTATTATTCTTAATTTCGATATTGTTTAAAATTAATTTTTTATAGTACTAAAGAAAACTAGAAAATATTATCGAAGGAGATTTTTTTTTGTCAATAATGAAGGTGGAACTTGGTAACTGATTTAACATGAAATAAGCAAATAAAAATGCTAAAAATATAAACTGTATCACATTTTTTTTTTAAATATAAAACATAGAACAAGTAAACGTTTTTTAAACAAAAATAAAGTTGAGTCTCAGGAATACAAAGCCATCAAAGCACGTAAAACAAAACCTGAACAAATTAACTAATACTCTAAAATGTGTGGGCAAGATTCTAGCTTTCCTGCATGTTTTTTTTTTTTTTGGATTTTACATGTTTTTTTTTCAAGATTGTCTTCTTTTTTTTATTCTTTTTTATTTTTATATTTTTTTTAAAAAAATTATCTTTGTCGATTTTTTTTAATATTTGAACTAGTTGAAAATTTAGTTCTGTAATTTTTTTCTTTAAAACATTATGCTCAATATTTCCCTACATGATTTTTTTTCTTTTTTTTTTACCAAAATGTTCTTTAACGATTTTTTTTTCATATTAAGCTGGTTGAGAATTTTGCTTCGTAGTTTTTTTATTGTTACAATGTTTCCCCACATAGTTTTTGTTTTGCCATAGTGTTTCTCTACATGTTTTTTTAAATTATTTTTGTCAATTTTTTTTAGTATTAAGCTGGTTGAGAATTTAGTTTTAACTTTCCCCACATTTTTTTTTTCTTTTTTTTCCAAATTTTTTTTGAGTTTTTTTTTCAAAATTGTTTTTGTTAATTTTATTTTTTTAATATGGAGTTTGTTGAGAATTTAGCTTTGTAGTTTTTTTCTTTAAAACACTGTAGATTGCTAAGATGTTTCCCCACATGGTTTTTTTATGATTTTTTTGTTTTTTTTCTAGAATTTTCTTTGTCGATTTTATTTTTTTCATATTGAGTTGGTTGAGAATTTAGTTTCGTAGTTTTTTCTTTAAAACATTGTGAATTGCTACAGTGTTCCCCTATATGATTTTTTTTAAAATTATCTTTATCGATTTTATTATTTTTAATATTGAGCTGGTTAAAAATTACAACTATAAATTTCCTTATGAAACACTATAGATTGCTACAATATTTCCCTACATGGTTTTTTTTCCTTCTGTTTTTTTATGATTTTTTCTAAAATTTTCTTTGTTAATTTTATTTTTTTAAATTAAACTGGTTAAGAATTTAGCTTTATAGTTTTTTCCTTGAAAACATTGTAAATTACAACAGTTTTTCTTTATATAATTTTTATTTTATTTTTTTTACAAACCAACGACAACACACAAGCATGCGGCATTGCACGGGCATGGTATCTAGTATCGACTATACCATGTAATCAACCTCTATATATATATATATAAGCAGGACTGGATAGAGTTCTACAGGCAGTACATAATTTACTTTCAGGGACATGGAGGCCAAAAGCTGATAGGAGTTGTGTGCTACAAAGGACATGGATCATTTGGCTGGG
>Ga0325411_1001736_pt1 | contig 24449 bp, 12 predicted proteins | sample PopdelMetagenome_13_FD_206181 | JGI IMG/M metagenome (GOLD analysis project Ga0325411, IMG submission 206181) | Populus deltoides microbial communities from Bellville, Georgia, United States - Xylem-PdIQD-R4 | ecosystem: Host-associated > Plants > Phyllosphere > Stem > Wood/Secondary xylem... | reverse complement strand
TGCAAATTTAAGTATTTTACTTTGATTTTATAATTTTTAATGAAATTTAATTTAGCTATCATAGTTTTAATTAGTACTATATATATTTAGCTTAGAAAATTAAATTTAAATGAAACAATTGCAATCTATAAAATATCATACAACAAGCAATAATGAGGGGTGAATTGAATGTTTCAAAACATTAGAGATAAATTAATAAACCACCAATAATTTTGGAGAGAGATGGATATTGGTTTTATATAGTCCGTTTGAAGTAACTATCTCATGTAAGGTTGTCAATTCCGTTCCGTTTCACCCGGAATGACCGAAACATTCCATACCAATTCAAAAAACAGAATAAATTTCATCTCATTTTAAATCTCGGTCCGTTCCGAATTTTTCAACTAAATTCCGCCCGGAACGTTCCGGTTTCATTCCACATGTTCCGTTTCGCTATTGAAAAACCATTGAATCAAATTGAACCTTGTTCAATTTAATTAATTAAACAACCCAATTATAAAAAGCTATTTTTCATTACTATTTTCAATAACAATGATTTTAATAATAATATTGAAAATTATTATTACTATTTTCATTAACAATGATATTAATTTTTTAAAATTAGATTTATCACTAATATATATGGTTTATATTCATGTTGTTTTTTTCATATTTATACTTTGTAGAAATTTGAGCAAAACAAGGAATGTTTTAGATTCAATTAGCCTTGATAACATTGACCTAACTTTATATTGAAAATATTTGTATTAAAATATTTTACTTTCATAATATTTTGATATTTTGTTTAGGTTGAATTACTTTAAGTTAAAGATCTATTTAATCTTGACCATTTAGATTAATTAAACCACCCAATTATAAAAAGCTATTTTTCATTACTATTTTCAATAACAATGATTTTAATAATAATATTAAAAATTATTATTACTATTTTCATTAACAATGATATTAATTTTTTAAAATTAGATTTATCACTAATATATATGGTTTATATTCATGTTGTTTTTTTCATGTTTATACTTTGTAGAAATTTGAGCAAAATAAGGAATGTTTTAGATTCAATTAGCCTTGATAACATTGACCTAACTTTATATTGAAAATATTTGTATTAAAATATTTTACTTTCATAATATTTTGATATTTTGTTTAGGTTGAATTACTTTAAGTTAAAGATCTATTTAATCTTGACTATTTAGAAATATTTTAAATTTTGAAATTATATTTGTTTGGCATTGTGTTTGTATTGCATAATTTATAATTAATTTATATTGAATTTGAATTATGTTTGTTGAATATATATATATATATATATATATATATATATATATATGAGCAGTACAACCCCGAAACGGCACGCAAAATATTCCAAAACTGAAACATTCCATTCCAATTAAAAAAATAAAACATCTACCGAAACAAAATTGACAACTTTGATCTTATGAAGTATTTATTTGTTTGAAATATAGTTATAAAACTTGTAAGAGAAGTCATTCGAAAGAATGCTTGAGTTATAGATTAGAAAGATTAAATCAACTCATAAGTTTTTTTTTTTTATTTTTTTGTTTTCAAATCGTTTGATATATTAATATTAATTTTTTAAAAAAAATTATTATGATACATTTTTAAATAAAAAATACTTTATAAAATAACAGTTATTATAACAATATCCAATTTTAACTGGCTTTGCAAATAAAGATTTGTGCTTGCAACGTAAGACTTAGATCTTAGTCTCTCTCTTTATATATATATATATATATATATATATATATAAACAAAATCAAAAATCTTTAAGTCTAAAGTACACTAAACAAATAAGAAGTTGTGTTCACATTGTAAGAGATAGGATAAAAATAAAAATAAAATAAAATATTGGCGTATTAAACAAAAACGATGTCGTGTTCATTCTAAAAGCCTTAACTACCCAGCAAAATGCAACACGTGGCAAGACCACGAAAAGTTAAAAAAAAAAAAACACTGCTGGAAAGTGATTGGTAGACAAGATGGCATTCGTGTAGTGCACACGCAGGGAGACTTTTGCACAGCGTTTTGAAGGGTAGTCAGTGTCTACTACTCCGCCTCCTCGCATTTCTCGGTCTCTACAGTTGTTCTCATTTCTTTCTCCACTTCTTCTTCTTCCAATGCTATTTTAATAATAATAATAATAATATTTCTTTCAATTGAAGAAAATAAATCAAAATCTGATCAGGCAGAAGATTAGATGGGGACATTAGGGAGAGCAATCTACAGCGTAGGATTCTGGATCCGTGAAACCGGTCAAGCACTTGATCGCCTCGGTTGCCGGCTTCAAGGCAACTACTACTTCCAAGAACAACGTGAGCATGATTCAGTTTGTTACATTTATATTTTTAGTCTATATTAGAGCGATTTATTTGTTTATTGATTTATTTATTTTTACATATAGTAGATTCAGAAATGGGTATATGGTTTGTAATCTCTATTCTTTGATTAAATAGTATCTAGGCATCGGACGCTCATGAATGTATTTGATAAAGCTCCTGTTGTTGAAAAGGATGCGTTTGTAGCCCCTAGTGCATCTATAACTGGCAATGTTCATGTGGGAAGAGGTTCTTCCATTTGGTACGGCTGTGTTTTGAGAGGTAAGATGGACAACTTATTTTTTGCCTAACATTTTTTATCCATCACAATAGAAATTCCCCCCCTTTTCCGTCCTTATTTCACTTCTCATTGATATTTGATTATGTTATTTTTAGATATAATGACGTCAAGTTAGAAGTGATAGCTTCGTTCCGTAGGGTATTAACCACATGAATTTAGTGAAAGTTAAAGCTTGATATGGGGGCTTAACTCAACAAGATGCTCTAGTTTAAATGATTGCATATTTAGGTCTTGAGATATAGATGAATAACCTCGTGTTCACGGAAGAGCGTGGTCTGCTTGTGTGTATCATATATTGCTGATTCTTGTCCAACCGTGGCTCCATCCGTGCAGGTGATGTTAACAGCATCAGTGTTGGGTCTGGAACCAATATACAAGATAATTCTCTTGTTCATGTTGCAAAGTCTAACTTAAGTGGAAAGGTTTTACCAACCATCATTGGGGATAATGTTTCTGTTGGTAAGTCATGCTCGGTCGCATTCTGAATGTAAATATCATAGTCCTGCTACGGGCGTCTCAATCAAGGATCTTGGTTTATGATTACAAACTTCAAATGAACAGGTCATAGTGCTGTTTTACATGGATGCACTGTTGAGGACGAAGCATTTGTTGGTACAGGTGCAACACTGCTAGATGGGGTATGTGTTGAGAAACATGCCATGGTTGCTGCTGGAGCTCTTGTGAGGCAGAATACTAGGATTCCCTCTGGAGAGGTGTGTGAAATTCTCATTGATTTTCTTGATTTTTTTCCCCTAAAGCCTGCAAACTCTTATCCAATCAAATTTCAATTCCTGTTTCTATGGGATTTATGCTTGACATAAAGTATGGCAAAGCAATACAAAATTTGAGGTCCTTGTCATTTGATGTTTAATTTTATTGTCTGTATGGTAAATTGTCACTTTGAAACCTTCGGGTTGACAATGGCAATCATTATTTTGGTTTTATTGATTATGAAGTTTTCTAATTTCTTGGCATAAATGGTATCTAGTGGGAAGATAGAAACAGCTAGCGTGTTTTTTCTAGTAAGATAAATTTCTAATCTCTTGGTTACTCTGGTGAGTAATCAGCTTTGTTTTCTCCCTATTTATGTTGCTGAAGTAATTGTGCGTATCTGGTGGGTCACATATGCAAATGCTTCTCAGTTGAATGTTTCAAAATACTTAAATATTTTGAAGAACCTTCCATGCAGCTACTTCGGCTTGGACTTCTGTATTTTATTTTAATTGTGATATCATGTTGATATGGCCATTGTACACATATTGTTTAGTCAAGTGGAAGGGTTACCTGTGGATTAGAGCCAAAAATTCCTCATTATATGTGATTCTTATTGTACTTTTTTTTTTCATTATATTGCTTAGATGAGATGTTGATTACTGGTCAAGTGATCTCTTTGCTGTCAGGTGTGGGGAGGCAATCCAGCTAAGTTCCTGAGGAAGCTCACAGAAGAAGAGATGGCCTTCATCTCCCAATCAGCATTAAATTATGCCAATTTGGCACAAGTTCACGCAGCAGAAAATGCCAAGGGCCTTGATGAAATTGAGTTTGAGAAGGTGCTCCACAAGAAATTCGCTCGCCGTGATGAAGAATACGATTCAGTGCTTGGAGTTGTTCGGGAAACACCTCCAGAGCTTATTCTTCCCAATAATATGATGCCAGACAAAATGCCAAAAGCTGCTTGAAGTTTGGTTATTCCATTGAAGGTTTGTCCTCCTGAGATTCATGTCAACGGATAGTTTGTTGTGTGGGGATTTAAAGAGAAGGCTGCTTTTCATTCCAATAATTTTGGGGGTTGAAGTGCTAAGGTCAAATTGTACTGCATATTTCAGGCGTTTGGCCATGCTCATCCTCTTTGTTTTTGAGACTTGAGTTTCTTATCCTTGAGAGAGAGAGAGAGAGAGAGAGATCAACAGAACACCTTCCGGACCTTATCAAGAAAGCCCTCATGTATTTGTACTTGCAGACCGTAATTGCTTTGCATATATTAACCAGAAATAAAGAATGTGGAATCAGGTGCTTTTGGTCCTGCTTTTCGATTCTAGGGTGGTTCTTTCCACCTCTTTTTGGATTAGAGTTGCTGTGAAATTAACAAAAAGGGAATCACCCTCAACAGCAAATTAAACTTGCTGCTTCCAGGAGAGGGTTATTGTTAATGGCAGAATGAATTTGACATCATCTGTGCTCATAATGACCCGTTCATGATGGCAAACCGGTTAACAGCTAGGGAAATGATGATTGGTTGCTTGCATGATTACAAATAAGGCAATATGTTAAGAAAATGCCTCGGACTAAAATAAAAAAATAAATAAGTTACTGCTATCATTACCTCCTGTTTCAGGGTGTTTTCACCTGTTGGGGCACTCTCAGGGTTCGGTTCAGTAACGCCGTTGGGCTTGGTGTCTTCGATCTTGGAATCTAACTTCTACTTAAGCCCCGCTTATTCTCAGGTTATGGTTGCCAGTTGCCACACCTGGTTTTAAATGGTACAAATTTGTTTTGAAATAATATTTTTTAATTTTTAAGATTTATTTTTAATACTAATACATTAAAATGATTTTAAAAAATAAAAAATATTAATTTAAAATAAAAAAATAATTTTTTAAAAAAATATTCTCAAAACATTAAAAACAAACAGGTTATAATATGCCACTCGTGGTGGTATAATAGGTGTCAAGAAAAAGAATGTATCTATTTGGATTCGGTGCTTGAGGTCCATTCCATGTAAGCCTTGGAAAAAAAGTCTCAAGGAAGGAACCTTTCAGCTTTAATTATCTGTCTGTCCTCCATGTAAATTCATTTACGAAACATCCGGCCTGAACCTGCTCTCCCCACTCACCAAATTGTACTTCTACATTTTCCGATTCTTCACCAACAAAACTGTACTCGTATAATCTCTCTCGTGTGTCTTTATAATTAACGAAACGTTTGGGAACGGGTTTAACTCGTGTTTATAAAAAAATTAAAATATTTTTTAAAAAAGTTAATATAATTTACATATTTTAGATCGTTTTGATGTACTGATATCAAAAATAACTTTTAAAAAATAAAAAAATATAATTGGCGTGTATTTTGACACGAAAAATTATTTGAAAAGCACCCGCAATCACACTGTCAAATACGTTCTCCCATACTTATCACACCTAACTGGGCTATGCCTTAATAACTCTGAGTTAATTACTTGGATTTATTTTAAAATAATATTATTATTTTTTTATTTTATATAAAAAATAAAATATATTATTATTAAAAAATTTCTTCAATTTTATCCGGTTACATTCGTTTAATTTTAATCTGATCAACTGAACTGAGTCATTTTTAATATATTAAATCACATTAACTTGGCTAGGTAAACTTTAAAAAAACTCAACTTGGATCGTACTTAAATCAATTTATCTGAATTGATATCAAATTTAATAACTATTATGATTAAAATAGCCTCAATATCCAAGAGTGTAACGTGTTGTGCCCCCCACTACTAAGCATGCTGACAAAGAATGAAATAAATGAATAGAATGCGTCCCATTCTACTTAGTCCATGCAGGTGTGTGTGTGTCATCTACATAATAAAATATTATAAAAAAAACTAAAAATATCATAAATGAAGAACATATAAAGATATATAATAAAAAAAACTTAAATCCTACAAATCACAAAGGAGAAACAAATGTATTAATTTTAAAAACCAAAGCGTGTTAAATAGATGAAAACATCATTAAGAACACACAAAAACATAAAATAATAAGTTTAAATTCAACAAACTAAAAAAAAGAATTATATTAATTATAAAAAAAAACTGTTTGTGTTTTTTTTTAATGCATGTGGAGTAAATAATGAGTAAGGATACAATGTACATGATCATCATAATCAAATTATGTATAAAAAAAATGCAAGCATCATAAAAAAGCACTAAAGAACATAAAATAATAAATCTAAATTCAAGAAATAAAAAAAATAAACATATTAATTGCAAAAAAAAATGTGTTCTATGATCAATACAGTAAAATATTACTAAGATTTTAATAAATATTTTAATATTATTTTCGGGTAAATATTATATCATGTTAGAAAGGATTTTTTTTAAAAAAAATCATAATTTTCTAAATTAATGGGGGGCAAAAAACCCTTGAGCCATTCACGCAACAATGACTAGTCTAGAGAAAAACTCATTTTCCTAGGTGTTTTCGCCGTCAGTGTTTGGCACTGCATTTCAAAAGTGCTTATGAAAAAATTTGAAAATTTTTTATTTTAATTTTTACTTTAAATTCATATATTTTTTATGTTTTCATATTATTTTGATGTACTGCTGTCAAAAATAATTTTTATGAAGTCCTTTGCTAAACCCGAGTTACATTGCTAAACTCATGACCTAGGTCATGAGACCGTGATAACCCTATAGAAAGTTAATTGAAGAAAATTATGAAGTCCAATTGATGCGAATCTCATGATCACGCAACCCACGCGCAAAGATATCAATTCCTGGAAAGCCAGGTAAATCAGGTTTGATAGGAGTGTAACACAAAGATAACCTGTACCTAGGCACCAGCACTATTGAAAATGAAAAACCCCCACCCAACAAATATTGATTCACGAACGAGAAGTATAAGGATAACACTACGAAGCTAGTTGTTATTCGATAAGTCGTTTTCAGTTCTTTAGAGAACCATGGAAGGGAGATTATCCCACCAACACACACACAAAATGCAACAAACAAGAAATTTTATTAATTTGAATTGTCTAGCTTACATGTATGGTTATACTTTTATTTATACTAACTCTAGACTTAAATAAACCCTAATGGAACCCCCTTATGTGAACTTACACGAGACTCACTTACAATTGACCCAAATAAGTAATAATAACCCAAAGATTAAGAAGAAAATAATAAAAATAATAAAAATCCAAAAATTACTATCCTAAATATGTTATAATCAGATTTTTCACCCTTAAGAAGTCCCAAATAAACTAGGAGATCTGATTTGAAGGTAGAATTTAATTCTGAAATCTTCTTTCCTTATTGTAGTTAGGATGAATAAGGAATCTTTGTAAGAAAAGGATTTTGAAACATTTATGAATCTTTGACACACTTAGAAACTATATTACAGCTCATTAAAGATCTTTGTAAAGCTATGAGATTCCCAAAATAAGCTGTCATATCCTTGTAGAAAAAGGATCCTTGTCAAATAGGAAGTCCACAAGTCAAAAGGAGATAAATAACAAAATTTAAACAACCTCTGTTGACCTGTATTATGATGCCTTCCCAAACTGCAATTGACTTGAAATTTTAACTCAAGGTAGGAAAACATGTCAGGAAACTCCACGTAAAATTTTAACCTGATCTAACAATCGGATTAAGAATTATAACTGTTACCGTAAAACTGGATAGTTGCATATTTTACATCAAAATCCGAATTTAACCTTGCCTGGATCATATCACCAATCCTTAATCAACCCAATATTGAAGGATGAAGTTGGAAAAAAAAAAGTCAATGAAAAAAGTGTTGAACTGAGAAAGAATATATTTGATTGTTATTTCAGTACAAAAGTAAGAGCAGAAGAGGCTCTTATATATATAGCCTATACAGAGACTAATTAGGAAAAACTCATTACACTAGTCTAGGAAATAATCATGGACGATTTACAATCAAGTAAGGCTAATTAGGAAACTAAATATTCTATGATTCCTATTCTATGATTTCCATATTTATTCTTCACGTTAACACTCCCCCTCAAATTGGTGCATAGATATCAGCAATGCCCAACTTGTCAGGTGAGTTATGAAAGATTTTGCCTGAGACAACCTTTGTAAGTATATCTGCTAGCTGATCTTCTGATTTTACAAATGGAAATTGAATCACGTTGTCTTCAAGCTTCTGTTTAATGAAATGCCGATCTACCTCAACATGTTTGGTAAGATCATGTTGAACTGGGTTGTGCGCAATTGTTATGGCTGTTTTATTGTCACAAAACATGTTCATTGTATCTTGAGATGAACATCCGATTTCTTCCATTAATCTCTTAAACCAAAGTAGCTCACATAGTCCTTTAGGCATACCTCTGAATTCAGCTTCTGCACTTGATAAAGCAACTACCTTCTGTTTCTTGCTTCTTCAAGTGACTAGATTCCCACCCACAAATGTGAAATAGCCAGATGTGGATTTCCTGTTAGTAATGTTCCCTGCCCAATCTGCGTCAGTGTAACCATTGATATACAGATGTTGATGTTTCCTGAACATCAGTCCTCTGCCTGAAGAAGACTTCAGGTATTGCAAAATGCGAATCACAACACTCATATAATCTTCGCTGGGGTAATGCATAAACTGACTTACCAAACTCACGGCATATGCAATGTCTAGTCGAGTATGAGATAAGTATATTAGTTTTCCCACAAGGCGTTGATATCTCTCTTTATTGGTGGGAGCCTAATTAGGAAATTCTCCCAAACCATGGTTTTGAACTACTGGTGTATCAGCTGGTTTGCAGTCAAGCATTCCTGTTTCAGACAGCAAGTCAAGCACATATTTCCTTTGGGATAGAAATATGCCTTGTCTTGATCGAGCCACTTCAATCCCCAAAAAATACTTTAATCCTCCGAGGTTCTTCATTTCAAACTCGGTTGCTAACTGCTCTTGTAATTTTGAGATTTTTTCTCTGTCGTTTCCTGTAATTATCATATCATCAACATAGATTATGAGAGCTGTTACCTTTTCTCGTTAGTGCTTCAAGAAGAGAGTGTGGTCTGAATTACTTTGCTTGTAACCGTATCTCCGCATGGCAAAACTAAATCGTCCAAACCATGCTCTCGGGGATTGTTTTAAGCCATATAACGTCTTTTGTAGCTTGCAGACCACCTTCCCTTGCATTGGGGAAGTAAGGCTAAATGGAACATCCATGTACACCTCCTGTTCAAGATCTTTATGGAGAAAAACATTTTTCACGTCAAATTGGTGCAGTGGCCAGTCCAAGTTTACAGCAAGAGAGATCAGTACTCTCATAGTATTTAATTTCGCTACCGGCGAGAAAGTTTCTTGATAATCTATCCCATATGTCTGAGTATATCCCTTCGCCACCAGCCTTGCTTTATATCTTTCTACCGAACCATCTGCTTTGTGTTTGACAGAGAACACCCATCTACATCCCATAGTTTTCTTTCCTTCAGGTAGTGGTACAAACTTCCAAGTATTATTTTTCTGCAGGGCTTCCATTTCTTCCTCTATCATTTGAATCCAATTAGGATTATTTAAAGCTTCATTCACTGTATTAGGGACATCTTCTGTAGATAGTTTATGCGCCAATGCCTTGAGGGGTTCAGACAGCTTCTGAGTTGAGCATTGTTGGCAATTGGGTACTTGGATTTGCTCATTCCATGATCAAGTGAATATCGTTTTGGAGGTTGTCCACGATTATGTCTGAAAGGCAAGTTATAGCCAGCATAAATTTTTTGAGATGAGTGTAGAACTTGTACCTTATGAATATTCTCAGGAGATTGAACTAATTGTGGTACTGTCACGACATGGAAGGGCTGTTCATTGGAGACTTCTCCAGTTGCTTCCATTTGCTCACTAGTTTATGCACTCTTCTCCACTGTCTCGGTCTCAATGTGCTCATCATTTTCTCCTTGTTCCCTCATTAATTCTGTCTCTGTATCAATAGCAACATGCGGCTGGATAATATTATCTGAGATATGCTCACTATCTCCCCCTGCATTCTTCACTGTACTGTCAGTAAAGCCCGACCAATATTCTCAGACCTGCTCTGCACTTAGGAGCTCCCCCTGACAAGAGGAGCTAGAAGATGGGGAAGTGAAGAAATGCTCAGATTCAAGGAAGGTAACATCCATGGAGGTATAGAGTCGTTTTATAGCTGGATCATAGCATCGGTATCCTTTCTTATGAGCTGCGTACACAAGAAAGACACAACAGACAACACAAGGGTCGAGCTTGGTGCGTTGGTTTTTATGTATATGAACATATACAACACAATCGAATGTTCTGGGCTGAAGCATGAGAACTGACGGTAGGATCACATGGTGGCCTAGAACTTGAAGCGGGGTCTTATAGTCCAGAACTCTTGATGGCAGTCTATTCAGCAAGTATACTACAGTTACCACTGCATCAGTCTAGAACCATTTGGGCACATTAGCAGCTGTCAAGAGAGCTCTAGTGATCTCCAAGATATGTCGGTTTTTACGTTCGGCAACACCATTCTGTTATGGCGTTTGTGGATAAGATGTCTCATGATGCATACCATGTTCCTGAAAGTATCGGTGGAATTGTTTGTTATCATATTCCCCACCATTATCAAATCACAGAATCTGTAGTGTTGCAGAAAATTATGTTTGAATCATATTATGGAATGAGCGAAATATGTCAAACACTTCATGTTTCGTTTTCATCACATACAACCAAGTCATTCGTGTATAATCGTCAACAAATGTGACAAACCAGTGAGCTCCAGAAGAGATAGTAATCGGGGCAGGGCCCCAAACATCAGTATGAACAATTATAAATGGAGTGGTACTCTGATTTAAACTTATTGGGTACGATACACGATGACTCTTAGCTTTAATACAAGTTTCACACTGAAAATCTGCTTCATGAAATTTCGTGGATAGTTCTGGAAATAAATAGTGTAAATACCGAAATGAGGGGTGTCCCAACCGATTATGCCATAACCAAATCTGTGGTTCCTTGTTGTCGACGAGGTGTATGTTATTTGCTTGACCACAGCTGAAGTCATCCATGTAATATAGCCCTTACCTCTTATTACCACGACCAATAATCTCCTTGGTGAGAATATCCTGAAACAAGCAAAAACTAGGATACATTAGTGCACAACATTGTAATTCCTCAGTCACTTGTCCTATAGATAACAACTTATTGGACAGTGATGGAACTAGCAGGGTATGTGGTAATGAGAAAGAAGGAGAAAGTGCAACTGTTCCAGCCCCAATCACTGGATATGTCACTCCATTAGCATTAGCAATGCATAGCCGTTGTGGTTGAGTGGTGTCAGACAAATCAGAGGGATCATACGTCATGTGGTCTGTTGCTCCAGAGTCAATGATCCAGCCATTATGATCATGTCTTCTCTTCTGAGAGCAAAAAACATAATCATGATTACCTAGGTCATTCTAATCAGTCTGTTCTTTAGCCGAGATAGGAGATTCTTGTGCAGGTACAAGTGATAGTGTAGGTTCTATGCTCATAAGGGTTGCACAACCAGGATGTTCACTACGCCTGGCTTCTGGTTTTTTCTTCGCCTTGAGTTCGTGCCACAAATCTGGATAACCATGGATTTTGAAACATGTATCTTTGGTGTGCTTTGTATTTCCACAGTGTGTGCAACCTGCCCCTTCCCCATGTGATTTTGCAACAGGCCTTCCATTCGCTGGCATTAGAAAGGATAAACGATGCTGAGGTTTCTGTCCTTCCTTTGACAGCATAGCACCTCTAGATATGACTTCTTCATTTTTCAGCATCACAGATTGCCTTAGGTCTTCTCTCCTGACTTGCGCATAGGCTTGTTCTACTATTGGAAATGGTTGCATCTGGAGCACATCTGCTCTAATATTGTCAAGTCTGTCATCAAGCCCGTCTAGGAATATATAGACTCTGTCCTCTTGCAAAAGTGAATTATATTTCTGTATGTCAGTATTGCACTCCATAGGGTTTGGACGCTGGAAATCAATTTCTCTCCATAATCCCTGCAGATTGTTGTAATATGTTTCAATAGATCCTCCTCCCTGTTTCAGCCTAGTAACTCTTTTTTTGAGTTCATATACTTGTGATGTATCAGTGCCATCAAAGTAGGTTGTTGCAATGTTATCCCAAACAGCTTTGGCTGTTGAAAATCTGATGAAGTTGCTTACAAGTTTTGGGTTCATAGAGTTGATCAGCCATCCCTTCACCATTGCATTTTCAGTTCTCCACTTCCTGAATGTTGGATCTGTTTGCAGAGGTTGTGGAAGGTCTCCATTTATGTATCCCAACTTTTCTTTTCCTGAGATATACATCTCAACAATTGGGGACCATAATACATAATTGTTGTCATCTAACTTGATTCCAATCGGTGCAGCAAATTCATGGCTGGCAAGTTGTGTCATCCCTGCTGTCAGATCTTCAAGGATTGAGTTATGCCTTTCATAAGTTTTCACCCTAGCAGAAGGGGTTTCCATTCTTTTTCAGAAAAAATTCTATGGCCCTAGAATCTCTGCTCTGATACCATATTGAACTGAGAAAGAATATATTTGATTGTTATTTCAGTACAAAAGTAAGAGCAGAAGAGGCTCTTATATATATAGCCTATATAGAGACTAATTAGGAAAAATTCATTACACTAGTCTAGGAAATAATCATGGACGATTTACAATCAAGTAAGGCTAACTAGGAAACTAAATATTCTTTGATTCCTATTCTGTGATTTCCATATTTATTCTTCACATTAACAAAAAGGACAAAAAATTAACCCAAGTCAACAAGAATTAACTCGGCAAATCCATGACTTAGGTTAAGAGACTAAGATAACCTCATAAAAAATAAATAAAAAATCAAACCCTAGTTAACACAAGCTAACCTGCAAAACCCGTGATTCGGGTCAAGGGATTAGGATAACTTCATAAAAAGCAAATTATGAGGCTTAATTATCAATTACATACATTGTTAAAGGATAAATTCAGAAAAAAAATTCAATATAAAAAAGACGCAATAAAATAATTTTAGTTAACCCACCAAACTCATGACCTAGGTTATGAAATCATGATAAATTCATAGAAAATAAACCAAAACAATCATGAAGCCTAATTTCTAATCAACTCAATGTTGAAAGCTAAAATTGAAAAGAAAATAAAAAAACTCGAGTCAACTCATAAAACCCGCAACACGAGTTATGATACTGGGATAACCACATAGAAATAAAAACATAATAAATTATGAAGTCTAATATCTAATATACTAAATGTTAAATGATGAAATGAGATAAAAAGAAAACACAGATTAAAAAAAACAAAAAAAAACTATTGTAATTTAGCTTACAAAACACAGCAAATTATGAAGTCTAATCTTCAATAAACTAAATGTTAAAAGATAAAAAAAATGCTAATTTAAAAAAAAAGCAAATTACAAAAAAAAAACACTATTGTAACGAATAATATTTTGCGAGGAGGTGCACAGTGAAAATATCAACTCTTTTAGATTGAAAAACACAATAAATTATGAAGTATAATCTCCAACAAACGAAATGTTAAAATATAAAATGAAAAAAATAATATTAATATTATTATAATACATAGTGTTTTTGTAAGGTGTTATAAAGTAAAAACACCATCTCTTTTATATTGGAAAATAATATAAATTATAAAGATTAATTTTTAATAAATTAAACATTAAAGAATAGAATAAAATAAAATAAAGATAAATTAAAAAAAATTAAAGCAAAAAAATTATTATAATAAATCGTATTTTGTGATGTGATGTACAACGAAAACATCATTTTTTATTTATTTATTTATTTATTAATTAATGTTAATGTAATGCATTGATTCTCAACACAAAAAGAAATCGTATTAAATTATTATACAAACATATTGATTATGAAAAATTAATTCAATGAATGATGACTTTTCTGATAAAGTGGCGAACATTGGGGGGCCCAGAAGGGTCCTCTGTCTCTGATCTTCTTTCGGCTTTGGTAATTGGTTTTAGCTAATTACAATGGGCCCCGTTTAGGATTTCAATATTTATTTTGTTCCTTTTCTTTGCTTTGCTTTCCTTTGACAGTCAAATTACAGACGCACCCCTCCTTCGTGCAGCAGCAAGCCTCTGGCGTTGTGACTTGCGATTGGCCACCGGATGCCAACAGAACCATGAGTACTTTGGAACAGGTGGCATTCTGATAACGGCTTGTTTTCCATTACAAAAATATTTTTGAAAAAAATTTATTTTTATTTTATTATTTTTTAAATTATTTTATTATTTTTAAATTATTTTCATGTTTTAATATCAAAAATAATTTTTTAAAAAAATATATTATTTTGATATATTTTCAAGCAAAAACTACATTAAAAATAATAATTATTACAGTAATAAATATACAATAATCCTTCTTTTGAACTCTAGGAAATGCTCCTGTGAATGATTTTTTAGTTCCCACGGGTACATTTTGAAGGATCATTTTAACTAAAAAATATTAAGCAATTAAATGTAATTTATATTATTATATATATAAAAAAATTATTCCATGAGAGAAAGAAACACCCACTGTGGGCAAGACTGGGGACAAATGCTAAAGTAATGAAACTAAAGAAGATACTGACATTGTTTACCTGAATTACATTACATTCTGAGTCCATCCGTTTAATTGAGAGAGAGAGAGAGAGAGAGAGAGGAGGCATCCTAGAAGGACAAGACTGATAGGAGCAAATCTTCAAAAACAAGGCAAGCATGATTTTCTGATTCATGGATGTGTTTTGCAGACATTATTCTTTTTTAAAAAATATATTCAATTCATAGTATATATTCATTGTCTTACTTGATTTCTCAAAAAGTGGAAGTCATTCTGTTTGTTCTTATTGTCCTTGAGCTTGGTTCAAGCAAAAAGCTGAAGCCCAGCTAGTTTCTAATACTTTACCACTTCGGTGTCACTTTTATATATATATATATATATATATATATATATATATTATAGAATACTCTAAAACGTGTGGGATATTCACTGTAGCAATTTTTTTTTTTGCTTTTTTTTACATGTTTTTTTTTGCTTGTTTTTTACCCAAAATTGATTTCTTCTTCTTTTTAGGTTTTTTTTCTTTTGTTTTTTTACATGTTTTTTTTTTGCTTTTTTTTACCCAAAATTGATTTCTTCTTCTTTTTTTCGTTTCTTTTTTTTAAAAAAAAATTTTTGTTTCAAAATTATCTTTACTAATTTTTTTAAATATTGAACTGGTTGAAAATTTAAATATGTAGTTTTTTTCTTTAAAACATTGTTGATTGCTATAATATTCTCATACAATGTTTTCTTTTTTTTAATGATTTCTTTATTATTATTTTTTTCAAAATGGTTTTTGTAGATTTTTTTTTATATTAAGTTGGTTGAGAATTTAGCTTTGTAGTTTTTTTATAAAAAAAAACCAATATAAATTGCTACAGTGTTTCCCCTACATAGTTTTTGTTTTGCTGCAGTGTTTCCCCATATATTTTTTAAAAAAATTATCTTTATCGAATTTATTTTTTCAATATTGAGCTGGCTGATAATCTAGCTTTAGCTTTCCCCATATCTTTTTTTTTTATTTTTTTCTTTTTCTTTTTTCCAAAATTATCATTTTTTATATATTATCATTTTTTTGTTTTGTTTTTTTAGAATTATTTTTGTTTATTATATTTTTTTACCATTAAGCTAGTTGAAAATTTATTTTTTTATATTTTTCTTTAAAACACTATAGCTTTCCCCACGTGTTTTTTTTTTTCATTTTTGTTTCCTTTTTTGTACATTTTTTTTCATTTCTTTTACCCAAAATTGACTTCTTTTTTTTTTTAGATAACCTTTGTCGATTTTTTTTTATATTGAACTGGTTGAGAGATTAGCTTTGTAGCTTTTTTTTAAAAAAAATACTATGGATTACTACAGTGTTTTCCTTACATGGTTTTTGTTTGGCTACAGTGTTTCCCCCACATGTTTTTTTATTAAATTATCTTTGTTAAATTTATTTTTTCAATATTGAATTGGTTGAAAATTTAGCTTTATCTTTAACTTTCCCCACTTTTTTTTTATTTTTTTAAATTTTCCCCATGTTTTTTCATTATAATTATAATTATAATTATTATTATTATATTGTATTATATTATATAACTCTTTTTTTCTTTTGTTTTTTCTTTTAATTTTTTTTCATGAATTTTTTTTATTTGATTTAGTTTGTTAATGTTAATTTTTTTTATTTAGTTATCAGATTTTCATGATACGAATCTCGGGTTTGATGAGTTAACCTGATTTGACGAGTTATTTTTTCATTTAGTTTAGTTTGCTAAAGTTAATTTTCTTTCTATTTAATTATCAGACTTTCATACTTTCATAACACGTATCCCGGGCTTGACGAGTTAACTTGGTTTGATGGGTTAACCCGGTTAATTCTAGGTAAACCCGTCATTTTTTTTTTATTTAGTTATCAAACTTTCATAACGCAAATCTCAGGTTTTACGGGATAACCTGGTTTAAAAGGTTAACCCAATTAATTTAATGTTTTTTTTCTTCATTAGTTTTTTCCTTCCTGTTGATTTTTTTTCTTTATTTTTTTAATTAATCTATTTAATTATCACACTTTTATGACACGACCTTATAGCCAAACCCACATTCAGTATTCTTGGGTCCGGTGTTACAACCAGACTCACTTAAACTTGGATCATGCAAGTTTAATTTTATTATTAATACTATAAATATTACTCTTAGGTCAAGCGTTGCAGCCAAACTCAAGATTCTTGGATATAACTTTGCAGAAAAACCCAAGATTTTTAAATTTTTATTTTTTTTGAATATTTTTTATGCAAAAAAAATAACTCGCGGCATCGCACGGGTATCAAAGCTAGTATATATATTAAAGGGCGTGGCTAAATCATTGTGGGCCCACAAAATACTATTTATGGTAGTGTTTTTTTTTTAATTTAACCCTTCAATAGCCTAATTTTCTTTCTCTTATTTTTTTTAATTTTACTATTTAATATTTAATTGTTTTGAGAATTTTGCATTGCACTACTTTATTTTTATTTGCAGGTTTACAGGTTAACCCGAGTTGACTCAAGTTGTTTTTTTCACACTGCTTTTTTCTAATTTATTTTTTTTCAATTTCATCATTCAACACAAGATTAGTTGAAAACTGGGCTTTGTAATTATTTTTATTTGCTTTTAATGGAATTATCTTGATCTTATGACCTCGATTATATATTTGGGAAGTTGAATCGAGTTGAGCTTGTTTGTTTTTTGGGTCATTTTTAATTGATTTTTTTTCAATTTCATTCTCCAACAACACAATCTTTTTTATTTAGTTTTTATTTTTTAATTTTATCTTTCAATATTAATTTTTTTAATTGGGCTTCATAATTTTTTTGTGGAATTATCATAGTCTCATGAATTTATTTTTTTCTCTTGATTTTACCCTTTAACATTGGATCTATTGAAAATATAGCTTTATAATTTTTTCATTTATTTTTTATGAAGTAATCTTGATCTCATGAATCAGGTCATAAATTTAATATATTAGCCTGAGTTGACTTGGTTGTTTTTGTTCCTTTTTCAATTGATTTTTTTATTTTATCATTCAACATCGAGTTGGTTGAAAATTAAACATCATAATTTATTTTGATTTGCTTTCTATAGAGTTATCTCAATCTCATGATCCGTGGTGCAAGTTTGGCAGGTTAACTCAGGTTGGTTAGGGTAATTTGTTTGTCTTTTTAAAAATTTAATTTTGTTTTTCAGTTTTGTTTTTCAAAATTTGATTGATTAGCAATTGACCTTCATAATTTATTTTGATTTATTTTTTATAAGGTTATCACAGTTTCAAGACTCAGATCTTAAATTTGACAAGTTAACTCGGGTTGATCCAATATATAGTAGTCTCAATATTTGAAAAACAGTGTCATAAAATTTATCGATGTATCAATATTAAAAAAAAAATATCGTCCAATATGTTGAGTTTATGATTAAAATTTATTTTATTACAAAACATGTTATCAATGCTTATAAATTTTTCTTTTACTTATAAAATTATAATTTGACCTGCAGCGCATCACATGCCAATAATATAGTAAAATATTAATTTAGAAAAATAATTATATAGAAAAATCAGGAACCTAGAAATTAGAAAATTAACTTTGAATCCCTATACATGAAATCAAGAAATATCAACATTTCCCTTCATGTTGGTGTATAAATATCATACATGCCCAACTTGCTCTACTTGCAAATTGCTTTAGTGTGAATGCCATCCAGTTAATCCTTAGATTTGATCTTAGGAAACTTTACAAATTTTTTATCCAACTTTTTCATAATGAAGAATCTATTTATCTATATGTTTTTTGTATGATCATGTTGAACTAGATTATAGGTAATATCACATCTTGCTTTATTATCACAATATAATTAAATTTGTTGTCTTGATAGATAACCCAAATCCTATAATAAAAACCTAATCACAATACTTCATAGAGTCCAAGAGTCTTGCATTTTAATTCAACTTTCGCACTTGAGCAAGCAACAACACCTTATTTCTTATATCTCCATGTAATGAGATTACCATTTATAAAGGTTAAGTGACAAGAAGTAGATCACTTACCATCTACTAATGCAACCTAATCATCATCAACATATGCATATATGGTTTAATAATTTTGCAGTTTTAGTGAAAAAAATTCCCTTTCCAGGTATAACCTTCAGATCAAAATATGCATTACTGCATTCATATGTTGCTCTTTTGGATTATGCATCAATTAACTAACAATACTCAATGCAAAAGCCAAATCTCGTCTTGTGGGTGATGTGCATATTAATTTTCATACAAGTCTTTGTTATCTTCTTTAATTAGCTGGTATTTAATTGGACTCAACGTATAACTTTAGACTATCTTCTACTAGTTAACATGCTAATATGTCAGTCTCTTATAGAAGATCTAAAATATATATTTTTTAAGATAGAAAAATTACTTTATAAAATCGGAACACTTCAATTCCAAAAAAATATTTTGAAATATCTAGGTCTTTTATTTCAAATTATTTATCCAAGTAATTTTGTAGAGCCTTCCTTTATTCAATTTTATTTTTTGTAATCAGCATATTATCTTCATATATATTGAGTGTTGTAATCTTACTCTATTTTTTCTTCAAGAACAATATATGATCTGAATTGCTCTAATGGTAGCCTACGACTATCATAGGTTTTATAAACTTTCCAAACCATGCTATTGGAGATTGTTTCAATTTATATAACAATTTTCGCAACCTACACACTTTCTAATTTTTTCGTTTAAGGATTATTAACCCTGACAGAAGATCCATGTAGACTTTTTCTATTAATTCACCATGTTGAAAGGCGTTATGCATATCAAATTATTTTAATGACAAATCAAGTTCACACCTAATGACAATAAGACCCGAACTATATACATTTTGGCTAAAGGTGTAAATGTCTCTGTATAATTGATTCTATAGGTTTGAGTTTAACCTTTCACCATCAATCTTGTTTTAAAATATTAAATTGTGTCATTAGCCTTGTACTTTATTATGTATACCTATCGGTATCTAACTGGTTTCTTTATTAGTGGAAATTCAACATGTTCAATTTCTAAAAAAATTCCATCTCTTCGTTTATAGCTGTTTTCCATCTGATTTAGGTAGGTGTCTAACACATTTTTAGAAACATGTACATAAGATTATTGATTTACAAATGATAGATTTGATTAGGATAATAATGATTAGACATATAATGACTCATAGGATATTTTACTTTGCTATAAAGTTTGGGTTCATATGTGGATTTAAAAATAAATTTCTATGTTGATATGGTAATTTTCTAACTGACTTATATACTAAGTTAGGAACATTCTCAATAATTGACTATTATGATATATTATTTATGAGAGATTCTAACTCGAATAAAGTATTTGTTAGAGTAACATCTTTAGCTTTTAATTGTTCATCACCATTTTGGTATGAAATTATACCATTCAAACCCAATCCATCTTTTATTATTATTATTATTATTATTTGGTCTAGCTTGAGAATAATCACTCCTGGAATCCAAATTTATGTCAAGAAAATCGTAATCTAAGTCTGAATTTTCTTTTGATACTCTCCTAAAAGTTCAATTTCGGAAGAAACATACATGATATATTCATGAAAAACAATATTTACTATGATAAATATTTATCGAGTTTGAGGATGATAACATCGATATCATTTTCAATGATTAGAATATCCAAGGAAATTATATCATAACATTTTAGGATTGAACTTGTTATATTGGTATTCATGAAGGTGTATAAACACAACACAACTAAAACATGGATGGTAAATTTAGGACTGCTAAGGCCTAAAATGCTTGAGTGAGAGCCTAAAATAGACTTCAAGATTCAATAGAGTTTGGGGGTACCTTATTGATATAATATGCTTTAAAGGCAAGTGTTTCTCCTTAATAAGATAATGACATATGAACTTCTATTAATGAAGTACAAATAACCTCTAACAAGTGTTAATTTTGTGCTCAATAACCCTATTTTATGGGTGTATTATAACAAGTAGTTTGATAAATAGTTTCATATACTTTCAAATATTTTTGAAGTTTAGAACTATGATATTCTCCCTTATTATCACTACGGAGAGCCTGGGCTAGTGCCTTGTACAAGATTCAACATTTTTATAAAACTTCTGAAATAAAAAATTCACTTCACCTTTAGATTTTTATCAAGTCAACCTAGGTTATCATGGTACAATCATCAATAAAGGTGTAACAAAACAACATGATCTACCCAAAGTAGCAACTTCAAATGAATCCCAAACATCAAACTATATAATCATAAATGAATATAAGCTCTTACTGAAAACGAAGCATGTTGAATCTTTGCTAGTTCACAGACATCACATCGAAAACTAAAAACATCAACTTTTTTCAAATAAACTTGAAAATATTTTTTTTAGATAATGAAAAGAAGCATCCCCAAATGTCAATGCCATAACCTAATTTTAGTCTTCTTCTTCTTCCCTTTGGAGCAATCCATTATTAAAGCTTGAGGTAACATGTCAAAACTATTTGATGTTAAGTCTAAGTAATATAGCTTTCCTTGCTTAATATCATAACCAATTGTCTTCCTAGTCCTAATGTTCTTAAGCATATAATATTCAGAATAGAAAATTACCACTCAAGATAAAGCTGAGGTTATTAGAGAAACTGATAACAAGTTATAATCTAATGATGAAATAACTAGAACAGAATCTGAATTCAAAGTGTTAGTAAGGGTCAAAGAACCTTACATAATAACTATAAGTAGTATAAATAAATTTTTACGAGAAAGAATTAAGATGTTAGACTTATCTATAATCAAATTTCATATGATTTGTGACACCATAATCAATTATTAATGCACTATTATAAATAAGGGTAGAAATATTTAAAACTTTACCACTATTATCTCTGTAGCCACTTCTAATGTTGAAGTTTTTTTTAGCAACACCATCTTTTATCTAAGTTTCAATAACTATCAAAGTGGATGTTTTATAAAAATTCATCTTTCATGAATCACAAGTATGGTCCTACAATTATAGATTTTCTATAAGCTCGTAACGCTATTTTTTAGCATGACCCATTTGATTATAATGATTGCATTTATAAGTAGATTTATTGTTATCATTATATTGTTCTTAGATTGGTTAGGCCTAGCCGAGATTGCATTTATAATTCAATTGAACTAGATGACATTTCTCGAACCATTATTTTGGAAAAGTTGTGAATGTTTTAGATCTTTCTATTCATTTTCAAAAAAATCACATGCAATCATAATTATCCGTTTCTCTTAACCTACCAAATAGATAATGATTCAATGTGTTTGTATTTTTCCCTAGAGAACTCAAAGACTTAAAAAAAAGGAAAAAAAAATAGACAACAATTTTGGACAAATCAGGAATTCAAGGATTTCAAAAGAGCCATGTTTTCAAATAAATAAATAAAAAATCTTCTCATTGTTTTATTGAGAAAATGAAAAAGGTATAATGATTATATATATATATATATATATATATATATATATATATATATATATATATATATCGAGCTAACTTAAAAAATAAATTACATAACCTAATAAGCAAGAAATTAATTCTAAATCCCTATAAGTAAATCAAAATTCTCAACACCACACATTCCTTGTACTTACGCCATACCCATCGTCTGCGAGCACATAAGCACACGCAAGACGAAGGCTTAGGTGTAGTTGTTTTCACTGACTATGATGGGGCTCAATTTTGTTTTTATTCTGGGCAGGGCCATGGGGCTTATTTTTTAGTCAAATCATATCAGTAGTGAAGTATGATGGTGGCCGGCCGGCTGTGGCCACCCTTTTTTGCCTTCACCGGGAGTGGGGACAGTCAGTGTCACCATCAAAACCTTCACAAGAATGCAGCGATATTGGCATGCATGTTCTTGATAGCCAGTCCACGTAGTTGACATGGACTGTATAGCTGATCATTATAGGTTCTTGAATTTTGAATGCCGTCACCTAATCTTTCTCGCTAGCCCTAACAACCGGTGTTGGTGGGGCGAAAATCAATCACACCCTACCATAGAGTACAGTAAATGGATATGTTTCCTCAATCTTCTTTTTAGATTTCTGTCCAAGTTAATGCTCTGCTCTGTATGTAATTGTGAATTCATCATTTCAATAATGGATTGCACACTCGAGATCTGACCTCGAAGTTATTATTTCAAAATTATCCAAAAAGTTGAGGATATATATATATATATATATATATATATATATATATATATATATATATATATATGGATGTGGGTTGTAATCCAGTGCTTTGAAAAACTAATTATCAAACTTTTTTCTCAAGTTAAGGAAGGACTTACGTAATAATTGATTGCAAAGAAAATTATACATGCAGCTGATTCAACAACACACTTTCTCTTTATTCTATTAACTGTACATTGATTTTAATGATTTAGACCATTCAGCTGGTAATTCTCTTTATTAGACTGTGATTGAAAATATAATAATAATTGTTTTTTAAAGTGTTTTTTATTTTAAAATATATCAAAATAATATTATTTTTTTACTTTCTCATGGGAGCATTTATCTATTTATCTAACATATTACATGATGGGTCATAAATTAAAAGAATTTGCATCTAATTGAAATTAACATGCAAAAAATAATAATAAATCTTATGGTTAATTTCTTAATGATTAATAAATATTAGAATCTGAAACGAAAAATATAAATGTTTATTATTTATCAAGCTGGGTCCAATTAAATTACACACAAAAGTAGCTCAAAACCTTGATGCTTTTCTTTTAACTTAAAAAATTTAAATGTTGGACGTTGCTACAAACTACTCCACCTGCCAATTTGAAGAGATGAGCACCATTTGGCTGCATCGATCTTGAGTGCAGCGGAAACGCTATGCTTCTAATTCAATTTCAATAAATTATTGGGAAATTATAGATATGAGTTTTTCTCTTTTATAAAGATAGAAATATCATTTAACTAAAAATATATATATATAAAAAAATTTATCTAAATTTAAAGGTAACTAAGATTCTCTAAATATTGAAAATGAAATGGAGTAACATGTGACATTAAAAACATCTAAAAATATATAATAAATATTTTATATAAAAAGTAAAGATCTAAAATATAAACACTATTTTACAAGTGCACGGACAACTAGCACATATATTGTTTTTCCAATAATTTATTAATTAGGAGTGAGTAAAATAACCGAAAAATAGATTATATTAAGAAAACTAGAATAAAAATAACTGAAAAAATCAAACTGTGAAAAAAAACCGATTAAACCGATTAAAATTTTAAAAAATCGACCGGCTCGGTTTGATTTTGGTTTTATAAGCCTGAAACTGAAAAAACCGAACCGAATCGAACTGAACCCAAACAAAAAAAAACCACACACACACACACACACACACACACACACACATATATATATATATATATATATCTTTTTTGAATAAGAGATCCTAAAACTAATTAATTAAAAAATTGTATAATATTATATGGTAGCACAAAGAATCATGAAAAGGTAAACAAAAAACAAGAAAACAAG
>Ga0325411_1001734_pt1 | contig 24460 bp, 15 predicted proteins | sample PopdelMetagenome_13_FD_206181 | JGI IMG/M metagenome (GOLD analysis project Ga0325411, IMG submission 206181) | Populus deltoides microbial communities from Bellville, Georgia, United States - Xylem-PdIQD-R4 | ecosystem: Host-associated > Plants > Phyllosphere > Stem > Wood/Secondary xylem... | reverse complement strand
GTAAGTTAAATTTAATAATAATATCAAATAGCAATCTATGATATAAATATTTTTCTTGTTATGTTAAACTATTATTATCATTTTGTATCAAACATCTCAGTTGCTTCAAGAGATAGCTCGCAAGCCTTTGTTTTAACCGAAAGTAGTTTTCCCACAGACAAACCAAGAAGGAAAAACAATAATAGAACACCTTTTTCTTATTGCTCGATTAATGATTTAACGCTGCCCTTCTAGCCTGTCTCCAAGCCTTTTTCTCCGCACAACATCCTGTTGGGCGACATGGATGTTCTCGACCTTTTAAACAGCAACCTTCTTCGAGTTTTACGTATAACTTTCCGAAGTAAAAAACATGGTCCCAAAACTTTTTCTATACCAGATTCATTGAAGGAAAAAAAGAAAAGAAATCGAGAGCCCTCAACTTTGCACTCAATTGCTGCTGGCCATAATTGAAGATGCACTGTTGGGATGGACCCTCCTCTGTTCTTTCTTTCTCTTGGGTCCTTATCCTGGAAGCAAAGATACAGAGCACGTGAGGAGCCTAAAAATGCACAGAACTGAATTTCCCTGTTTAAGCACACATTCGTCAGGACCTCAAGAAGTCTTGCCCTTTCCCAATGCTTCAAAGTCTAATCGAGCGCTCCATGAGCTGGGTTTCTTTCCATATCTAAGGGCTTGTGGGCACCTTGCAGAAGGGAGAAAAAAATCCAAGGCTTTTGGGAGTAAAAAAAGTGCATGCATCAAGGGACCACTTTTATTAATGTTCTGAACCAATATCTGTGCCCCCCCAGGCATCCCCTTTCCCCTGTCTTTTTGCAATTGTGTACTTCATCATACACCATTGTATACATCTCCTTCAGGATTTTCCAGACTTTTTCTTTTTTTCTTTTTTGGTCTGGAATTGGATTTGTGCCCCCAAAGTGTTTGAAGATTTTCATATCCTTTAATTTAGCACATATTATCTCTTAATTATTTAGTATTATTTTAATGTTTTTTCATGCGAAAATCATGCAAGATCACAATACCAAGACTTGACTAAACATACCCATGATCCAATTCAATAACGACATAAATTGAAAATCTCTGGGAATCAGAATTGCAATGGTCTCTCCTTGCTCGGCAAGGAAAGATACCGTTAGTAAAAAAAATAATTTCGAACCTGAAGGTGAAAAATATATGATGACAAGTCCCTGTGAACAACTGTACAAGCAGTAGCCAACAAGAGAACCTTGCTGTCTTGTACAGTTGTTCAAGTAGCTGGCAAAGAGGAACTGCCAAAAATTTAATGCCTAAGTTTGTGGTGAGACAGGATTATACAATGAATAGTTAACATCTACCTCTACCAAGTTCAAAAAACAATGATAAGGCTTGACCAAATCTCATATGGCTATGGCCTAAGGGGATTATCACCATGACAGCATTATAGGCCTAGAAATGTGCCCAGCACCACCACGCATGTGTCCACAAGTGACAACACTAGCTTTTATATGTATATAAACATTTGTGATCTATTTCAGAATTTTTTTTTTAATATTTGCACATTTAAATTATTAAAAATATATTTTAAAAAAACACCAGCTCAAGCACTCAGTACATCAGATCTTACAGCTTACAAAATACAAACTAATTATACATGAAAATTAAAACTACAAACGAAGCACAAAACCTTGGCGAATCACAGAATACTCAATGACAACAGATAAAAATATCGCACATAAATATTTTCTTCTCCTCCAACTCCAAGCAGCCTGTTGACTCACCTGGGTTTCGAATTTGATACTATAGGATATATGACTTAACATGCAACTATCTAAAAGATAAATCATTCTCATATATAACAATAAATTTCAACAAAATTTAAGGAAAAAAAGAGTATAATAACAACTAGTGATAGAACTGATCAGAGCAAGATAGACGAGCACGAATCAAACAAACAAGATCATGATAGAATGTACTGTGTAATGTAGCGCCAGCAGCCTAAACTCTTCTACTTTAGCCTCTCACAGCTAATAATGAAGGAATGCCAGACAAGTTTGGAGTGGTGCTCCTATTGATGTCTCTTTTCCCATCTTTTGAAGAAGGTTTGCTGCCCAAAGCTCTCATTGGGCTAGCGAAAGCCCAACCCCAGCTCCTGCTCCTACCATGAGCAAGAGGGCCGGCTCCTGATGATTTCCCATTCATATCTTCAGCTGATGATGAAACCCAATAGGATGATGATGAAGAGGAAGACGAGGAGGTTATGATAAACCCACCGAAGATACCGCCACACCTCACCCTCCCTTTCATGTGAGAAGTCCCAACAGTGACGGGCTTGCCTTCCCTCTGGGACTCCACTCTTCTTAGAGTGCAATCACCAAACCCTGTTGAGATTCTCTCGAAGAAGTCACCGGAGAAGCTCCTGCTTCCACACCCGACGGATCTAGACCTTGACACCTTTCTCTCGAAAGAGGTGGCAGAGGCAGTTGCTTGGCTGTTAGGACTATCATCATCATCCTCCACTACCACAATATTGTCACCTTTCTTTGACAAAGAAGAACCTAAGCACTTCTCTTTTGGCCTCACCATGGACCCATTTGTTGTTGTTGCTGGTGGTGGTGGTGGTTGTGTAGTTGCAGCTAAAGAAGACATCTTTTCTGTTTTTCTAGTTGAAGTACTAGACTTGGAGGAAGAGAGATAGAGAAATGACCAAAACCCTCTTCTCCTTGGGCTAAAATCCTCGCTATCATCAGTAGCAGAGTTCAAGAAATGGCCTCTCCTGGGAGTTGTAGTAGATTTGCTTCTCTTGAAAACAATATCCCGATCTGATGATGATGATACCATGATTTTCTTCTTCTTTTTAGCCAAAAGAAAAGGGATCCTGGCCCTCCTTGTGTAATATTCTTGATAGTGACTATTATTGCCACCATCATTTCTACATTTTGTTGTTGTCGGACGCACAGCAAATGATAGTGAAGTACCTGCACCTCCATTGCTAGAGCCACCAACACCAATATCAGATCTAAAAGAAGGAGAAGAGGAGGAAGAGGAGGAACCACGTATAGGTAAAGGAAAAGAAGAAGAAACAAGCTTGCCAAGCTTTTCTTGAAGACAAAAGGCACAGATCCCACCTGGGTTGTTTCTGTACGGATGGTCACTACATTGCATACCATCACTCATATCTTCTTCACCCACACCAACCCTACCTCCTTTGATATCCATTATCATCTATGACAGTACTACAGTCACTGCAAAGCAAAAATCTTTATGATTCCTGGATAAAATATAGTAGTAGTAAATCCTTTTCTTGATTTCTTGGTTTTTTGATACCTTGCAAGTGCTTCTTGACTGGTTTTTGGTGTTTTTGAGAGAGATGGGAAGAGAGATGCAAACAAATGGAAGGGAACATGTGGTCAGAGAGCATAAATTGAGTGCATTCAAGAGTTTAGAGGGGGGGACTGGGGAGGGAGAGTCCCCAGGAGCACGTGGAATACTGACTTAGCCAATATATTTTTAAATAAGTGTTGAGCAAGACAAGCAAAACCCTAGTAAAATATATCTGATCTCTTCTCTCTTGCCCCCTTCCAAACACAGAAGAATCTATAAAAGCCTGTCCTCCTTCTGAGAGACTGATATATAGGCCTCTTAGTTTGCTCTGCTGCTTACCATTTCTTATCTGTAACAGTACTCTTTTTTTCTCGGGTTTAGAATTTAGCAGAGAAAACAAAGTGATGTGCACCATATCCCTTCCCTTCTATTGTGTCAAGATTTTTATTAACCAGGATAGCGATTTTTATTGGTAGTGCTTTTTGAAGGAAAGCCAAAGGAAAAGGATAAAAGGTTTCTGTCTTTTATTTTTATTTTTATGTGCTATACTGAAAAGTCAATATATATATATATATATATATTTTTTTTTTATAATGAAGAGTCATTCTTGTCTATTAGTAAAAACTGCTAAAAGCTTCTTTGATATATTTTTATGCAAAGGTTTTTAATTGAAGTTGTATTAGCCGGCTATAATTAATAAATAATTTTATTAATATAAAATATATTAAAATATAATTAACTTTCATAAATGACTTTTTATTATTGGAGTGTACATGAGCAAAAAAAAATAATCATATTTATACTATTTAAAAATTCATTTTATCATTTTGACTATTTAAAATAACATCTCTAATGATAAAAGACAAATGATATGTCATAACCCGATTCCTGAAAAAGATAAATAATGAAAGGGGTAGTTCAACAACTCAATAAATAAATAACATTTAATATACACCTACAAGATAATACATCAATGAGGAATATATACAAGTTTGACTTTTTACAATAGAATTTCTTTAACATATTATTACAAGAAATATCATAAGGTAAGGCTCGTCATAAAATCACAATGTAGTGAGCATGATGCTCCAAACTGTGGGATAATCAGTCACCATAGGTTGGTGACTCCTCCGACTAACTAGGGTTCAGAACTATGATGTGTACAAAGACTAACACTTTCCTATTAACATGAGTATTTTGATTGTCATACTATAGGGTTATAATCAAACAAACATAACCATTTCTTAAAGGTTGAATTCATACAATCAATCAAATGAGGAGTAATCAATTCAAATATATAAAGTATCTCGCACCAATGATTCAATTTCAATAAGTAATCATGTTTTATCATAAACAAGAGATACTAAACAATATATATTACCATGAAGCATGATCTATTCCACATTAACAATAAATATTTATATTATTCTTTTTTATATGGAATATTATCCACACACCTAACTCAAAGGTAGTAAGAACACAAAAGCAGATATCGAAGGAAATCTTATTGACGCTCAACAAGTAAAATATCGGGAGTATCTGAATACAAAAGAAGACATATTCAAAACAACTCGAAATAGATAACATCAAAGATTAAAACTTTAAGATTATAGACTAAAATATAATTATAAAAGCGAAATGGATTCATTCGTTCAATCTCGAACATTTCCTAAACTGACCGAATTTTAAAAAAAAATATTCATCCTTCATATCTAGGTTAACCAGTCGATCAAAACTTACTGATTAATTGACTTAAATTGACCTATTAGTTGATCGAAGCCAAACAAGCCAACCAGTTGACCGATTGATCAGGATTTTGTAATCTCGATCCACTAGTCTTTTCTAAAATGCTAAATGTTCAAATTTCAACTAACACCTCAAAAACATAAACTTCAAAACCCTAAATCTTATCAAATTCAAAATCTTAACTAATAACAACAATTATACATATCAAAGCATAATGCATACCTTAATAACTTATTTCTTCTAATTTCCTTTATCCCTTCCTCTCTTTCGATTCTCTCTCTAAATTCTGATTTCTCTCTTTTTTTTCTCTTCCTATTTATATTTATGAATCTCATGCAATTACCAAAATATCTCTCATTTATTTTTGCCTAATATCAACTCCTCCAAAGGCATTATTGCCTTTTCCTACTAAAATCTCTATTTTTCCTTCAAAATATTTCATTCTCCCTACCTTACAAAGGTTTCATCCCCGAAACTTGACATAAATAGTTGAACACTTACCAAATTTATCGAAAAGATAAGGATACTCCTCACGTATTTTATCCTTAAGCTCTCATGTCTCTTCTTCACGTAAATGACCTTTTCACTTCACTTTTACTGAAGATATTTCCTTTGATCGAAGTTTCCTTATTTATTTCCACTATAGCTTCCAGTTTCACCTTATAAGTCACATCATCTACTAGTTCAACTGGTTGAACTTCTAATACATGAGATGGATCTAACATATACTTTATTAGCATTGAAACATGGAATACTAAATGAATAACTTACATTTTTTTGTGGTGGTGCTAACCTATAAGCAACTACTCTAACTTTCTCCAAAATCTTATATGGTTCAATGAATCAAGGACTTAACTTGTCTTTCTTTCCAAACCTAAATACTTACTTGGTCGGTAATACCTTAAAAAACACACAATTATTTATTAAAAACTCTAAGCCATTCCTTCTCCTATCCGCATAACTATTTTTTATACTCTAAGTAGTCTAAAGCTTCTCTCCGATCACCCTTATCTTCTCTGAGGTAATTTGAATCAATTTTGATCTCATTAGCCTTTTCTCATCAACCTCAAATCAACAAACCATTAAGCGACACTTTCAACCATATAAAGCCTCATAAGGTACCATCTTAATGCTAGCCTGATAAATGTTGTTGCAAGCAAATTCCATTAATGATAGGAACCTACTCCAACCAGCTCCAAAATTCATAACACAAGCTCTAAGCATATCCTCTAAGGTCTGAATAGTCCTTTCTGACTAACCTTCCATTTGAGGATAAAAAGTCGTACTCAATTTCACCTCAGTACCCATAGCTTCTTGGAATTTCACCTAGAATCTCGATATGAACTGTAGATTTCTAACTGAAACAATTGAGATCGACACTCCATGCAGTTTTACAATCTCGCTAATAAACAATTCTGCTAACTTTACATATCCATAAGTAATCTTAATTGGCAGAAAATAGGTTGATTTTGTCAACTTGTCGACAATCACCCATATCAAATCATAACCCTCCTTACTCCTAGAAAATCCTGCCATAAAGTCCATTGTGATCCTTTCCCATTTCTATTTTGGAATCAATAATGGTTGTAACAATATAGGAGGTTTCTGGTGTTCACCCTTTACCCTTTGATAGGTCAAACATGTAGAAACAAAATTTACTATATTATACTTCATCCTATTATACTAATACCACATCTTAAGATCCTTGTACATCTTGGTGGAACCCGAATGTACTATGTGAACTATATAATGTGCCTCTATCATTAATTCTCTCCTCAAATTATCCACATCAAGCATATAAAATCTACTTCTATATCTCAGCACATCATCATCACCAATCATAAAACGTGCAACTTTTCCCTGCATTACATCATATATGATCCTGAGCAGCGAATCATCTCTCTTCTAAGCTACTTTTATTTTGTCAATCAAGCTTAACTTAACCTGAGAGTGAGCAATCATTGCTCCAACTTCATTGATGTTAAATATAACTCCTTCATCCACTAACACATACAACTCTTTGATCAGAGGTCTTTATACCTCTAAAATATAAGTTAAGCTCCGAGATAATTTTCTGCTCAAAGCATCAGTAACTATATTTACCCTGTTTGGGTGGCCTGTATGGTATAATCATAGTCATTCAGCAGCTTCATCCATCTCCTCTACCTCAAATTTAGATCATTTTACCAAAATATATACTTCAAACTCTTGTGATCTATGATGATCTCATAAATTTTACTATATAAGTAGTGCCTCCAAATCTTCAATTCAAAAATTACAATTGTCATCTCTAAATCATGCGCAAGGTAGTTCTATTCATACTTATTCAGCTGTAGTGAAAATTAGATAATAACCCTGCCATGTTGCATCGGAACACATCCTAACCCCACTCTCAAGGCATCACAACACACTGTGTAACCACCAAAACCAGATTGTACTACTAGAATAGGCATTATAGTCAATCTCTACTTTAACTCTAATAACCTTTTATCATAAGCTTTAGAACAATGAAACTTAACATTCTTCTGTGTTAACTCAATTAATGGTGCATAAATACAAGAAAAGTTCTTTATAAACCTTGAAGAAACTTATAGTCTCTACCAGTAAAGTAGGTCTAAGCCATTGCTTGATTGCTTCAATCTCTTGAGGATCAACTTCTATTCCCTTCATTAACACTGCATGCCCAAGAAATGCCACACTTTCTAGCTAGAACCCGCTCTTTGAGAACTTGCCACACAACTAATGATCACTTAGAGTTTGAAGCATCATCCTCCAGTATTGGTCATGCTTTTCTCTAGACCTCAAATACACCAAAATATCATCGATAAAGACTATCACAAATCAATCTATAAATTGCCTGAACACTATATTCATCAAGTTCATAAAAATTGCTGACGCATTCGTTAATCCAAAAGACATCACTAAGAACTCATAATGATCATACCGAGTTCTAAAAGTTATTTTTGGAATATTCTATTTCCTTATCCTCAACTAATGATACTCGGATCGGAGATTGATCTTAGAAAAGAATTGAGCTCCATATAATTGGTTAAACAAATCACCTATGCGAGGGAGCGAGTATCTAACAAACAATATTGGGGCTCCCCAAGAAGACACACTTAGTTAGATAAACTTTTTATTCAACAAATCATGTAGTTGATCTTTTAGTTTTCTCAACTCTTTTGACACCATTCTCTACAGTATCAATGATATTGGTTCGGTACTTAGAGCCAAATCAATACAAATTTCAATGTTCTTTAATTGAGAAAATCCAGGTAAGTCATTGGAAAAGACATTGATGAACTCATTGACTATAACACCCTCAACTTTTATTATTGATCACACTTTATCATTTTATCATATTTGTTTTAAAAGAGGTAAAAAAAATTATTTCTATCAAAACTTGACCAGAGTTTCCCCTATATTATCAATACCAAGTCATTAACAATACTTTAACTTTCTTCACTATCACTGTCGCAAGGCGACATCGAAATGGCTTGCTTTTCGTGCTTTCTAAGAGGTGGTGTTGGGAAAGGAAAAAGGTTTTGGATTTAATCATAAAACTATGATTATAAGGTTTAGGAGTCCCCACCTATTATTATAGTTAATAGAAAATCTATGGTCTGCGAGAGTCTGGGTAAGAGACTGGTTGTGCAAGAAAAAAACGCATCTCCCCCAATGCTTCCTACTTAAGGTAAGCTGTATTATTGTTTGATTGTTTTTCTAGGTCGTGTTTCTATTCATTGGTCTTTCTGTAAGATCTCTCTTTGTGAGAGTCTCTATCTTATTGAGTTAAATCCTAACTTTCTAAAGTCTAAATTTTAGCATTGTATTTATTTTGCATTTTGTATCTTTAATACCTGAATGTGTACTCTACTTTATAGTTTTACACCCTCAAATATTAAAGTCTACAGCTAAACCCTAACACTTTAAATATAAAGTGAACAAAATGATTGGTGAATAATTTTTGATATTTTGACCAAACCCTAACGGATAATCATAAACTAGTTACAATATCCTTTTTTTTTTTGCATTTTTAAAACATGAAAAAGATGCAATTTTTTTTTCATGAAAACATGATGGGAAACTTTTTAGGATTTGGCTGCATGTACATAATTTTTTTTTGGTTTTTTTTTATTTTTTTTAAAAAGGAAATTAATTTAAAAATTTTGAATGAATTTTCAAAAAACAAATTTAGAAAAGTTTCGGAGAAAACCGAGTATTTTAATACCAGATCTATATCTTACATTGTAAATATATAGCTTGATATTATCCAAGATTGGTAAAAAAAAAAACATGAGAGAAAATCATAATGTTTTGAAAGTACTTTTGAATTTTTTTATTTTTTAAATTATTATTACTATTATTATTATTATTATATTGGGTAAGGCCCAACCTAGCCAACTAGGCCAAACTCAGTTAAGTCAGGTTGGGTCAACAGCATGCCAACAAACCTGGCTCTTTTTTTTTTAGGAAAATTTAAGAGAAAACCGAGTATATTAATACCAGATCTATATCTTACAGTGTAAATATATAGCTTGATATTATCCAAGATTGGTAAAAAAAAACATGCGAGAAAATCATAATGTTTTGAAAGGACTTTTGATTTGTTTTATTTTTAAAATTATTATTATTATTATTATTATTATTATTATTATTATTATTATATTAGGCAAGGCCCAACCTAGCCAACTGGGCCAAACCCAGTTAAGTCAGGTTGGGTCAACAGCATGCCAACAAACCTGGGTTTTTTGTTTTTTTTTTAGGTTGGGCTGGATCCAACCCAACCATTTAGGGTGGACTGAAATGGGTCCAGCCCAAATAAAAAGCTAAGAATTTTTTGCTACTACATGTAGTAGCCGGGGTGGCTGCTTTTTGGGAGAAAAAGAAAAAGGAGGCTTGCCTGCTGGAGGAGAGCGGCTGCCGGAGGTGTTCTTAGTGTTGCAGGGAAGACAAGCGAGTGGTTGGTGACGACAATGACGGTTGAGGCATGGCGGAGGAGCTTGCCAAAGTGGTGCCCAAGAGGGAAGGGAGAAAAACTAGGGAAAAAGATGATTTTTTTGCCAACTTTACACACTAATTTCTCCTCCTTCAGACTATGGAATCCATCCCTATTTATAGGGGGTGGAAGATGAAAATTTTGGCCCTTGATTCAACTCGGAAGGATCCCAACTGTTAATTCAAAGTGGCTATCATGGGTTGTCAAATTTGCTGCAGAGAAGGGTGGTCGGGTTGGCCACTTTAGGGCAGTGCCACCACCGCAGTGGCATCAATCGGCAAGAAAGAACTTCATTGGGGTATAGTCAGATGTCAGGCCATCATTTACGTGTTAAATTTGGTGGAGGGATGAAGCATTAAATTCTTTGGGAATGAGGCCACTCGAGAAGCTTTTCCAAATAAGAAGATGAACAGTCACCAAACAACGCGTCGTTTGGTCTTTTTCTTTACTGTTCAAAACGGTGCCATTTTAAGGATTTATGGTTTTAATTTAGGGTTTTTGGTCAAATTTCAATTTGGTTCTCCATCTTTTAATTTCTTTCAATTGCACCCCTAATTGACTCTAAACTTCTAATTTTATGTAATTTTATCCCTGTCGAACTTTAATGTCATCCCTGAATTTCAACGCTTTTTTTATTTTGGTCTTTGGTCTTGGATTTAAGCAATTTAACCCTTAATTGACCATTAAACTTTCAATTCTCTTCTATTTCACCCCTTGATTTCAATCAATTGGGTTCCCATAGTTTGGTGCCTTTTGCGAAATGGTCATTAGCTACAAAATTTTTCAATTTAGCCCTTAATTGACTAAAAAACTTTGATTTTCTTGCAATTTTACCCCTGATTTCAATCAATTGATTTGGTAAAAATTAAATTTGGTCTCCTAAAATTCCAATCTTCTCAAAAAGCCTAAATTGGGCTCTCACACTTAATGTTTTCACCAATTAAGCCCCTAGACAAATTAATTTGATCAATTTAAAGTATAATAAAGTCCCTGCACCAAATTAAATCTTTTAATTGGACCCAAATTAATTCTTAAACATAATTAAACTTTTAATTCAGCTTATGATTAAATCAAATTGGCTAATGAAACATCTAATTATATCCCTAGGCTTAATTTTTATGTAAATTCGTTCAGTAATTATGTAACTTGACCTTGAATTTACATAGCCTCTCCAGTTTTTGGTAAAATAGGATATAATTAGGCTCCTAATTCCATCCTAAATTGCAACTTAATTTTTTTCTACATATGAAATCCTCTCACCTTTCTTTTTTCAAAATCCCAGTTTTATTTAATTTTTTATTTAAGAAAGAAAGAAGATGAATTTGAGGAATAACCTAAAAATAGGTGATAACAATCACCATCATGATCGCAAAGTTCTACCATAAAAAACCATTCCATTCTCAACATTTCATAAACAGTCATTATAGTTCCAAAAATAAAACATAGTTATCAATTCATATGAATATACATAACAACAATAATATAATCTAACCATACTAAATGAAATTCATATAAGCTAAAAAAAAATAAGTCCATGCCTTATTTAAACTTCAAATAATAAGTTTTTAGGATTTAAATATTACAGAACCTAAGGATTAATCTAACTACAATATTAAAATAAGACTTCAAAATGATTGTCATAACCTAATTTTAGGTTCCCCAAAATTGTCTTCATCTTTCAAAAAACTTAGAAAAATCAAACAAAAAATAAAAAAATGAAAAGCAATAAAAAAAAATACTTACAAGAGCAATCTAAGAAGGGTTGTAGACACATGAAGGAACTAAATTGGGATTTTAAAAAGAATTGAAAGCCTAATTGTACCTTATTGTACCAAAGATCGAAAGAAAATATAGATTTAAAGTCAAATTAAATGATTTTTTGATTAATTTGTATAAATGTTAAGTCTGAGGACTTGATTAGACTTTTAATAGGCTAATTTGATTTAATCATGGACCCAATTAAAGGTTTAATTAAGTTTAAGAATTAATCTGGTCAAATTAATAGATTTAGTTAAGTGCAAGGACTTAATTAAACTTTTAATGGGTCAAGTTAATTTTATTAGGGACTTAATTGTTGAAAAATTAAATTTTAAAGCTTAATTTGAGCTTAATTGAGAAGATTTGAATTTTAGAGGACCAAATTTATTTTTTACAAGTCAATTGGGTGAAACAAGGACAAATTTATAGAAAATCAAAGCCTGAAAGTCAATTAAGTGTCAAATTGAAGAAATTCACAATCGATAACCTTTTTTAAAAAAGAGCCAAACTTTAGGGACTTAATTCAGGTGAAATCAAGGGTGAAATTGAAAAAAATTAAAAGTTTGAAGATCAATTAAGGATTAAATTAAAAATATCAAAGACCAAGAACCACTTTGTAAAAATCGCAGAAATTGAAGGGTCCAATCAAAGAAGATCAAGGGTGAAATTGCAAGGAATCCAAATGATTATGGTTGATTGGGGGTTCCATTACAAAGAGCCAAGGGTTTAGGGACCTAATAGAAAAATACCATGATTTTAGAATACATTGTCTTCTTCCTTTGAACCTTAAAAACTACCTATAAAACACCTTTTCAGAGCCATTTAATGTGTCACCTATACCTTAAATAAAATGAAAAGGATACTATATGGTAAAGCTCAACCCATACTACAACCTCAACTTGATTACCAAAAAAAAAAAAAAAACTGATAAAAAAGTAACTTATAGAGGCTGACCCGATTACCCGATTAGCTAAAACTGACTTTTAGCCGATGGTTAAGATCCTTTACATTTGAATCAAGGACTAATATTTACCTCCAATAAAGACCAAATAAATCTCTTTCATCTTTTATGGATAAGGGTGGATTCCATACAAGGAGAGAGGAGAAGGGAGGGGGTGGAAAATGTGGCAAAAAATCAGCATTTACACTATTGTTTTTAGCTACCCAACCAGTCTTGTTTCCTCTTCAACCTCCTCCTCACTCATGACCAACTCCTTCATGCCAATCATCTCCTCTTTCCATCACAACACAGCCCCCTTGCCCCTATGACCAGCTCCTCCACTCCAGCCATCTCCTCTTTCCATCATAACATAAACCCCTTGCCACCATGAATCTAACAGCTTTAACGTCTGCACCGTGACCAACAGTAGCCCAGCACCCATACAACTTTAGCTCCTACTCTAGTAAAGAACACTACGCCAACATCTCCTCCCTTGGCCAAACAACCTACGTTGCCAGCAAGAAGGCTAGACTACCAGTTCCAGTAGTATCTTGTCCAACACCTTTCTTCCTTTCCAATAACGACAACATCGTGGGCAGCACCTCCAGTGGCAGTGTAGAACACGAGCAGCAGTGGTCTTCCTCTCAGCCACGCCAACCTCCATCTCGAGCCAGCAAGAACGCCACTAACTAGGGGTGTTCACAAAAACCGAAAAAACTGATTAAACCGAGAAAACTAGAAAAAAAAATAACTGAAAAAACCGAACTGTGAAAAAAAACCGATTAAAATTTTGAAAAAATCGACCGGTTCAGTTTTGGTTTTTTAAGCTCAGAACTGAAAAAACCGAACCGAACCGAGCCTGAACCGAAAAAACTGGAAAACAACCGAGCCAAAACTGAGCCAAATCAAAAAAATCGAGCCAAACCGGAAAAAAACGAGTCAAACCGAGCCAAAACCGGTTTGAACCAGTTTTTGTTCTAAAAAACATAACCGAACCGAACTGAAATCGGTCAGTTTGAATCGGTTTTGATTTTTTTAAAAAAAAATTCGGTTTGGTTACTATTTTTGATAAAAACCGAACCGAACCGAAAATGAATACCCCTACCACTAACAGTGTCACTCCTTGTCCAGGTAAGTCCCTTGCTCCTTCCTTCTTGCTTTTATTATTATTATTATTATTCTTGTTGTTGTTGTTGTTGTTATTGTTGTTGTTACATGCAAGACATAATTAATTCATGTTTTACTACTGACAGCATTCACCAGCAACTGCATAAAGTGGGTTGGACACTTAGCCTAGTTCACACGACTGGGTTAAGTCCATCCCATCATTATATATAAAAAAAAAGAAAAGAAAATTGTTGGGTCTTTAGTCAGTCCAACTAGCTAGGTTGAGCTTGGGCCTCGGGGCCAACCAGCCCAGCCCTAAGGCTAAAAGTGTGTTTACCAAACACACCTTAGTGTCTTTCTCTTAGTTTTTAATTTGTTTTTATTTTAATTTTTAGCCAAACAAAACTAAAGAAAAAATCCAAAAAATTCTAGAAAGAAAAAATTGCAAGGACCATTTTGAAATAATTTGTGGGTTCCTCACATATTTTTCCAGCAAATTTTACATCTCCTCTTCTTCTTTTCTGTACCGTTTTGTTTATCTCTATTTTTGTCAATTTTTTAGCAACTATGAACTAAAATTTGGTTTTAGGTTGAACATCACTTAAAACAAAGTCAGAAATAAAGTCTAAGTTGCAGCAGAGTTGTGACAACAACATAAATTCTGAGGGATTTAACCAACCTTAATGACCAAATAAAGAGGAAAGAATTAAGTAACATTAAGGACTCCTAATAATAATAAGAATCCTAACGAAAGACAACAACTGAAGGAGGGAATAAAGGAAGCAAATCATGGTAGAAACAACTTATCTTCTTCTTTTCTGCACTGTTTTATTTCTTTTTATTAATTTTCCAACAGCTATGAACAAAAATTTGGCTTTCGGTACATAATAGTTTTGTTCCATTATTGTTTTAGGTTGTGAGAAGAGATATTTTCAACTTTATTTATGGACATTCAAGTACCTATTTTGCCTAATTTGGTACATAATCTATTATTTTCGTTCAAGCTTTTTGAATGGTTTCTGCAGTAAGTATGCTTTTATTTTTGTGAATTTTTCAATCTGTAATTATTTATTTGGATCAAGAAGAAAGAAAAATAAATGAATTAGGTTGATTTAACTTTCAGGTTAAAAGAATAAGACAAGTTAAAATCGTTATGTTTTTTAACGATAGCTTGGAATACTTGATCGTTTTTTTGCTCTTAAAGCTTTCATCACCGAATATAAAATTTATTTTCAATCTTTATTTTGATTGACCTCAAGGAATTAATTACGAGCCTTTTCTAATTAATTTAATCTTTTTTTATCTTTTTATTTAAAGGAATTTAAGTATTTGCTTGAATTAAATGAATACTTATTTTACTTCGATGATCAACCTAACTTGTTGAATGGACAATCTCTTTGAACCAATCACATAAACAATGAATTATCTTTTACATTTTTAAAAAAAATAATTTTCTTTAGTTTCCTTATTAATCCCCAATCTTTATTTCCGCTTCATGTAAGAAGAATTAGAATAATTTCCCTTGGGTTCGACTTGACTTTCACTACTATGTTACAAAAATCAATTCCTTAAAAAAGAGAAAAGTCAGAATTAATTTGGTGACTTCTACAGCGACCAAAGTGCCAAACACCGGAGTGGTAATAAGCTTTTTTTTTTTAACCCTTGAAAACTCTCTTCACATTCTTTCGACCATTACTACTTTATCTCTTTTCAGATTAATCATGTCATTGGAATCACTATAGTTGAGAATCCCTCAATAAACCTTTTGTAGTATCTTGCTAACCCAAGAAAACTATAGATCTCGGTCACATTTATAGGCTTTTCCCATTTCAATATTGTTTCAACCTTTCTAGGGTCCTTAGATATTCCCCAGTTGATATGACATGTCCTAGAAAAACCACTTTTTTTAGCCAAAACTCACACTTATACAGCTTGGCATACAATTTATACTTTCTTAATATCTGTAATACTTGCTTCAGGTATTGTTCATGCTCCATATATAAGCTAGAATAGATCAAGATTTCATCAATAAATAACACCAAAAACTTATCCAAATAGGGTCAAAAGACTTAATTCACAAATTCATAAACATTGTTGGTGTATTTGTTAATCCAAACGACATTAATAGGAACTCCTAATGTCTATAACGAGTCTTATATGTGATTTTTGGTATATCCTATTCCTTAATCCTTAGCTGACAGTATCTTGATCTAAAGACTATCTTTAAGAATGCCCTGACTTCCTTAGCTGACAGTATCTTGATCTACAGCTTTGTACACCTCATAAGGAAGTGTAATTCATTATCATTATTTTAGAGAAAATAAACTTATAAATTTGGGGCTCATATTTGTAACTTCTTTCGTCCATTAAAATTTTATGTGTTTTTTATTTAATTATTGTCTTTAATTTCCATCTGTATCATAATCATTTCAGTTCTATAAATAAAACATAATCATTAATTCTTACGAATATATATAGTAACAATTATATAATCTAACCATACTGACTTAAATTCATAGAAGCTAAAATAAAATAAGTTCATGCCTAATTTAAAATTCTAATAAAAAAATTTTAGGATTTAAACATTACAGAACATGGGCATTAATTTAACTAGACTTCAAAATGACATGTAACAATTCTTAACATTACATATTTTTTTCATATATCAAAAAATATAATATAATCTTGCTAAACAACATGAGATTGATACGAACCTGAAATCAAATTAAAACAAAATATAAATAATTTATACAATATTTTATTTTTCAGCTTTAAAACATATACAAAACATGGTATATACTCAATCCTCTTTTCAAACCAATTCACAGACCTCCTCAAATTCTCTCAAATGCAAGTATGGATTTTCTAGATCTAAGCTATGAAAAGAAGGTAAAAGTTGAATAATGTCTGACTTAGAATTAAAATGAGATGCATCAGAAGAAAAAACTATGCATGATTGCGCACTTGTTCTTGTTGGATTCATGTAGTCTCTAAGTGTTCTAACACGATTATTCTCATTATTCTCATTATGAAACGACTGATTATCTTCTTCGGCCATATTTTTCTGAAAAATGATGAGGATATCGTACAAAGTCTACCACTTAATGTATGTGACCAAACTCTCATGCACGTGTAGGAAGAGAATAAAAGGAAGAAAAAAAAGAAACAAAAGAAACAAAAGTTAGATAAAATGAAAAGTGAAAATAAAATAAATATTATAATTTATACAAGAATTTACCTCCCCGGCAACGACGCCAAAAACTTAACACGATCAAAGAGTTGATGTCTTATCCCAAGTGCAGGGGTGTCGAAGTAATAAATAACCCGGCAAGACCAGGGTCGAACTATAGGGAAGTGAACTATATAGAATTATAAATAAATAAAAATATGTGAAGAGAGCTTTGAGATGTGATAATGATGTAAGGATTTAAACAAAGATAAAACAATTGTCAAGGTTAGAGGATCTACTAATGGTATTTCAAATAAGTATAGTATAAACTCTTTTTATTACTCAACTGACAATCACACACAAAAAAGGTTTCAATCGGATGATTTGTCATTAATAGCTCATTATAAATTATTAACATGATCATATTAATTATCTTATTAAAGTAACACCAAACTTTTAAATATTGTCAGGAATTCATGATGCTAACTTATGTTAACAACAAATCAAGTTCCTTTCATAGCACATGTGTAGGTTATACCATACGGTTGGCTATGAAAGTGCCAAGCATTTTTTATACCAAGTGTTATACAACACAAATCTAAATTAACTATTTAACAAGTAAGGTATTATGAATTAATAAGATAAAAATGATAAGACATGTTAATAGCAAGTTGTTAAGGATATAATCATTGAAGTCCATATTAAGTTTATATTATACTTATCCTAACACCATTAGTGAAACCTTTTCACCTTGACATAATAAAGTTAGCTAAACCTAATGAAGAAGAGAAACATAAATAAACAAGAGGAGAACATGATTATATAAGTATAATAAAGAAAATGAAAGGCATAAACAAAAGATTAAAGAAAGCAAAACTTAAGCATTACAAAAATATAAATAGAGAGAGAGCAAGAACATGATCTTGATCTAAAAACCAAGATGCCTAAATGCATGGCAAATGCCTCATTTTATAGGCCAAAATTTGGAACTATTCATTTGATGACTAATTGTTGAGTGTGTGGCCACATCTTGACTTGATGACAATCCTTATCTTCTTGTCTGAACAAAACGACATTGCTAACGTCAGAATTTGAACAGATAGTCTTCATGAAAGTTCTAGGAAATTATCTCAGCTTTCCAACTAAAAACGAATCGGTGCATTTAGACTTCTAGAACTCGAGATATAGGCTGAACACTGAACAATATCTGGGCTACAGGATATATTCTGACTTCTCCGTTGTTGTTATAATTTGAACTTGAAAACAACCTTTTTGAATCTTAGACTCTCATGAAAGTTTTAGGCCTATGTCTTAGCTTTCCATCCATATAAACCAGTCCTAAATCCAAGTTCTACAACTCCAGATATGATCCAATAACCGAATAGTGTTCCAATTTGGACTGAACCAACATCTCTTTTCTAAGCTTGCCCCTCTCTTTGTCTTCTCAATTTCAGTAGTTTAACTCATCAATCAATCCTTTGATTTATGTGATAGACCTGCATTTAAGATGAACATTTACCATAAATTAAAGGTATCTTATAGTATCAGACTTGTTATTATAAAACGTGCTTTAGTTGAGTAATTGATACTTGAAGTGCAAAATGATGATATAAAACCTTGATAAAAATGTACTTTTAAGTATTAATCACACCCCCCAACCAGCTTATTACTAGTTCCTAGTAATCAAAGCGTTAAAATAGAAAAACAATTTGCAAGTTTTACAAAGCAAGGCATTCATCATTCAACTTCCATTAATCTATCCAAATAAACAAACTCTCATTAAATTTATATATCTGCTTCATACTTCTTAAACAAGATATTAATAAACCTTCTTTTTTTATGTGCTCAATGTATGAAAACATAGATGATGGGGCTTTTATTGAAAGAAAACAATATTTTGTTCTAATATTTTTCTAAGGTTAACTTCCTTTGGTTGGGATTATTATCTTTTTTTTTTTTAATATATATACATATAACTTAAAACACAATGCATCATTAACCCATGTAACCAGCTTTCGGCTAATGACTTCCAGACGAGTTGGTCTTAAAGCATTAGGTGTTGAGACATCCCTATGAGCTTAGCAACTCGGGTTGCAGATACTGATACGTAGATAGTGCAATGTTTGATTCCCTTAATCCTTTTTCCTTAACCCATGTAACAAGCTTTGGGCCAATAACTCCTAAGTCAGTTGACTTTAGGGTATTAGGTGTTAAAACATCGCTTCGGGCTTAATTGTTTAGGTTAGGGAGGCTACAAAACCAAACTTATCTATGTTTTTATTATCATCAATATTATCAATTTGTTTTTTTTTGGAAAATTATATACTATCCCTTTCCCTTAGTTGTTAACTTTAACAAAAGAACACAAATAATGTAATAATCCAATGTGCAACCCACAATCATATGTTAAAGTGTGTGTGTGAAAATGAAGGTTTAAGAATACTTGTTAAATGAGTATATGAGCAGAATCAAGTGATAACAATGCGAGAGTTTGTAAACCTAAATATTTCAAGAAGTATTCTGATAGACCTTAATAAGAATATTTACTAAGATGCGTCTCAAGAGTCAATAAAATTCCTCTTTACTTTGTCATCCTAATAACAGTTTTGTCAAATGGTTTTAATAATAGCAAAAACAGTTAGTAAGTTAGGTTTTTTTGTCAACTACTACCCTCTCCCCCCCAACCAAAACGAGATATTGTCTTCATTGTCCTAAGGTAGAAAGATAGCTAGAGTATAGAAGACATCACCCGAAACAACAAACATTGACAAACCTGAAACACACTTAAACAAATATAAGAAATAACAAAACAAAATAAAATGTTATTAATAAAACTAAAGGACACAAGGTTTCACAAACAAAGGCTTAAATCCAATCTAAGCTTTTTACGGCTTTCCATAGTTGATCAATTTATACGACTCATGGAGGGATCAAGTATAGGGATGAAAGATTGTAATTGGTCAGTCAATTGTTCAGTAGTAGCAGCAGAGATTATGATTTGTCGTGCCGAAGATGTTAGAAATTCTTGTTCCACATCTTGATCAAGAAAATAGAACAAATTACCATGAAAATCATTAACATTTAACAAACCTATAAGTTTATAGTGAATGTGCAGTTGGGCCCAAGAGGAAATATGAAAGATCTCTTCCAATGTGCCTAGACCACTTGGTAAAGCAATGAAGGCATCAACATGATGAAACATCGCATTCATTCGATCAGACATTATGGAGACCGTAGTTCCTCTCCAATTGTTTTTCCAATGATGTCCCATTTTGCTAAAGCTTTGGGGACGACCCCCAAAACTTGATTGTCTTCTAAAAATGCAGTTATTGACACACCTCTCATTAACCCAAGGCTGCCTCCCCCATACACTAAATGAATCTTTCTCTCAACTAGTACCTGACCAAGATGATTTGCTGATTCTAAAAACTTTTTTTCTTTCCCAGGACTGGATCCACCGAAAACACAAATATTTCTTATTTGATGACTTGAGGAACCTGCCATTTCTAGAAATGTAGGCCAGCTGGAGTCTCACTCTCTCTCTCTCTCTAATGAAAACATGTGTATGTATAAGTGGTTGTGATTGTGGCTCATATCTTCCCTTGGTTTTACGTCCAAGAACGACTTAAACGCCCTCTATGGGTCGGGGATAGGCTTCTCATCCAGTTTTCTTAAAAACTGACAAACATGGGTTTTTTTAGTCAGATTCCCAAGACTATGATGAGCATATTCTTTATGAAAATAGGGTTATAAATCATGAATTGCATGATGCACACCTCTACTATGATGAGACTTAAAAGTCAATAGAAGATTATATAAAGACTCTCTATGTTTTGAAATAAATCCCACCTTTTGATAATTTTCACAGGTTTTACAGAATGCATATGAGTCCTTGAACATAGTGGGCCAATAAAATCCACTTTGTAAGATTTTTGCAGTTGTCTTTCTTGATGAGAAATAACCCCCACATGCCTCGGAATGACAAAATCTCATGACACTACTTACCTCATTGTCAAGAATGCATCTTTGATATATTTGATTAGGACAATATTTGAATAAGTAAGGGTCATCCCAATAAAAGTTTTGCACGTCGCTCAAAAACTTTCTTTTGTCTTGGGTATCCAAATGAGCTAGCAAAAATCCTGAAGCAAGAAAATTGTCAATATTAGCAAACCAAGGTATTGAACTAAGAGAAAGTAAAGATTCATCAGGAAAGTAATCATCAATTGGTGTGATGTCAGATGTCGAATCAACTGTCAATTTTGATAAATGATCTGCAATAACATTTTCGGTGCCTTTTTCATCCTTGATTTCTTCCTATTTGAAAGTTTCAAAGATTTCAGAATCGTGATTGACTTCCCTTTGTTTGGTCATGGCATGAGGAAATGGAAGTACTGGTGGGGAATCAATCTTTTCTTTGCAATGTTCAGGTTTAACCCCTTCCTTACCCTCAAAGATTGACTCATTTTCTTTCTCACAAGGTTCAAGAATGAGTTTTTCAATAACATTACCACTGTGGAGAGTAATGACTGATTGGACTTGATCCATGTGTTGGCTTCCGATACTACTTGCATTTGCATTGTATTGCCCTTTGGGATTTTGCTGTGGTTGAGATGGAAACTTACCTTTCTCTTGAAAATTGAGAGTAGATGTGAATTTTGCAAGAGTATCTTTCAAATCAACCATAGTTTGAGCATTTTGAGTGTTAATTGTCTCTTGCTTTTCAATGAATGCATGCAAAGTTTCAAATCAGCCATACTTGCATTTGCATTGTATTGCCCTTGGCTTGGAGGTCATGATTCCCTAAGGTTGTACATTCCTCCACTAGATGTATGAGGTTAAGTTTTGCTTGGTTCCTCATAAATGCCTGTAGTGTTCTAATTTTGAGCATTTTCAGCTAACAAGTCTAGATACTCCATTGCTTCATCAGGGTCTTTATCTTCAAAAGTTCCATTGCACATCAATTCCACCATTTGTCTATATTTAAGTTTTAACCCTTCATAAAAATGTGAAATCAATCTCCATGTTTCAAAACCATGATGAGGACAAGTATTAAGCAAGTCTCGATACCTATCCCAACATTGGCAAAATGTTTCTCCTGGTTTTTAAGTGAAAGTGGTGATTTGTCTTTTGAAAGAGTTTGTTCTATGAGATGGAAAAAACTTCTTTAAAAATTGTTGTTGCATTTCATCCCAAGCACGAATGGATCCTGACCTAAGATTTTGTAGTCATGTTTTAGCTTTATCTTTTAATGAAAAAGAAAAGAGCTTTAATTTGATGGTGTTCATGCTACAATTTAAGTCATTATAGGCGTTACAGACCTCCTCAAATTCTCTCAAATGCAAGTATGGATTTTCTAGATCTAAGCTATGAAAAGAAGGTAAAATTTGAATAATACCTGACTTAAAATTAAAATGAGATGCATCAGAAGGAAAAACGATGCATGATTGCGCACTTGTTCTTGTTGGATTCATGTAGTCTCTAAGTGTTCTAACACGATTATTCTCATTATGAAACGACTGATTATCTTCTTCGGTCATATTTTTCTGAAAATAATGAGGATATCCTACAAAGTCTACCACTTAATATATGTGACCAAACTCTCATGCACGTGTAGGAAGAGAATAAAAGGAAGAAAAAAAAAGAAAAAAAAGAAACAAAACAAAAGTTAGATAAAATGAAAAGTGAAAATAAAATAAATATTATAATTTATACAAGAATTTACCTCCCCGACAATGATGCCAAAAACTTGACACGATCAAAGAGTTGATGTCTTATCCCAAGTGCAGGGGTGTCGAAGTAATAAATAACCCGGCAAGACCAGGGTCGAACTACAGGGAAGTGAACTATATAAAATTATATATAAAAAAAAGATCTGAAGAGAGCTTTGAGATGTGATAATGATGTAAGGATTTAAACAAAGATAAAACAATTGTCAAGGTTAGAGGATCCACTAATGGTATTTCAAATAAATATAATATAAATTCTTTTTATTACTCAAATGGAAATCACACACAAAAGAAGTTTCAATCGAATGATTTGTCAGTAATAGCTCATTATAAATTATTAACATGATCATATTAATTATCTTATTAAAGTAACACCAAACTTTTAAATATTGTCAGGAATTCATGATGCTAACTTATGTTAACAACAAATTAAGTTCTTTTCATAGCACATGTGTAGGTCATACCACACGGTTGGCTATGAAAGTGCCAAGCATTTGTTGTACCAAGAGTTATACAACACAAATCTAGATTAACCATTTAACAAGTAAGGTATTATGAATTAATAAGATAAAAATGATAAGACATGTTAATAGCAAGTTGTTAAGGATATAATCATTGAAGTCCATATTAAGTTTATATTATATTTATCCTAACACCATTAGTGAAACTTTTTCACCTTGACATAATAAAGTTAGCTAAATCTAATGAAGAAGAGAAACGTAAATAAACAAGAGGAGAACATGATTATATAAGTATAATAAAGAAAATGAAAGGCATAAACAAAAGATTAATGAAAGCAAAACTTAAGCATTACAAAAATATAAAGAGCGAGCAAGAACATGATCTTAATCTGAAAACCAAGATGCCTAAATGCATGTTATAGGCCAAAATTTGGAACTATTGATTTGATGACTTATTGTTGAGTGGGCGGCCACATCTTGACTTGGTAACAATCCTTATCTTCTTTTCTGAAAAAAAACGTCATTGCTAACGTCAGAATTTGAACAGATAGTAGTGTCTGAGCTACAGGACATATTCTGACTTCTCTGTTGTTGCTACAATTTGAACTTGAAAACGACCTTTTTGAATCTTGGACTCTTCATGAAAGTTTTAGGCCTATGTCTTAGCTTTCTATCCATATAGACCAATCCTAAATCCAACTTCTACAGCTCCAGGTATGATCCAATAACCAAATAGTGTTCCAGTTTAGACTGAACCAACATCTCTTTTCTAAGCTTACCCCTCTCTTTGTCTTCTCAATTTCAGTAGTTAAACTCATCAATTAATCCTTTGATTTATATGATAGGCCTGCATTTAGGATGAACATTTACCATAAATTAAAGGTATCTTATAGTATCAGACTTGTTATTATAAAACGTGCTTTAGTTAAGGAGTTATTGATGCTTCAAGTGCAAAATGATGATATAAAACCTCGATAAAATGCACTTTTAAGTACTAATCACATGTGGTACTCCAATGAAAAAAACCATTTTAACAAGCTATTTTGTATTTTACATAAAATGATTAAAAAGAGGGGGAATTTTTAAAGAGAAAACATAGTTAAAATTTTCCCTCCATTTTTTAACTTCTCTAAAAAAACATATAGGAATGACTCTTTATTTTGACAAAATATATTTTAGCATCTCATATAGCTATCCTTTTGGAGAATTGAAATCAATAAATAAAGATCTATTTTGTTAGTTTTTTTTTTT
>Ga0325411_1001728_pt1 | contig 24479 bp, 13 predicted proteins | sample PopdelMetagenome_13_FD_206181 | JGI IMG/M metagenome (GOLD analysis project Ga0325411, IMG submission 206181) | Populus deltoides microbial communities from Bellville, Georgia, United States - Xylem-PdIQD-R4 | ecosystem: Host-associated > Plants > Phyllosphere > Stem > Wood/Secondary xylem... | reverse complement strand
GTATTACTATCAAATTTACATATTTTAAAAAAATAATTAGATATTATTATTTTCACTTTAGTTTATATTAAGTGTTAAAATTAATAATATTATAATAACTCTATTTATAAAACCCGGATTGACCTAGTAGGCGGACTGATTTAGCGGGTCGACCATGGACTTCGCAAACCCATGACCCCGATTGGTCTAGGTTTAACAAAAATTAGAGGAACAATTGATTCGACTTGACCCAGTAAAAAACTTAGGTCGACCTGCGACTCGGTTGACTTGGGATAAAACATGGGTCAAAATCCATTAATCTCTTTTTGATTTTTTTTCACTTGGAAATTGAGGTTGTTTTGATTTTTTTTTTAAGAAAACATTGGGTCAACTCGGGGTTGACCCTCCCAACCTGTGATTTGAGTCGACTCCCGCGTCAGGTTTTAAAACTATAATAATAACCATTTTTATTCTTAACTTAACCCAAGTCAATCCGGGTTGACCCTCTCTACCATGAATTAGGCCTTGTTCCAGGTCAACCCCCTGGTCAGGTTTTAAAACTATTATAATAATTATTTGTATCCTTACATCGATCCATATTAACTTGGCTTAACTCTAGTTGACCCTCTTGACTCTTAACTCAAGCCTTGCTTAGAGCCAACCCTCGAATCAGGTTTTAAAACTATGATAACAACCACTTTTATTCTTATATTGACCCAGTTTATCAGTCAACATGATCTGTGACTTAGATCTTGTCCCAGGACAATCTTCAATTCGGGTTTTAAAACAATGATAATAATCATTTTTATCGTTATGTTAATCTAAAAAAACTTATATTGACTCTCCCAACCCATGACTCGGGCATTGTCCCTAATCAACTCTCGAGTTGAGTCACCACTTATATAGGTCAATAACAGAGGTTGAAGTTAAAAATAAATAGAGAAATATTTAACACAAATTGACCTAGAAAAACTTGAGTCAACATGCACTTTAGGTTAAACCCATCAAAAACCCATTGATTTTTTTTGGATTTTTTTTTTAAAATTGATTTTATTTGAAGACCAATATAGTTATTTTATAAATAATAACTCATTAGTTGAGAAGTGGAGAAGTTTATCTTTACTAGAACAACCTTAAGATATACTATCAAAAAACTTCACAAAAAAATTTTCACATCCAATTCATCTTTATTCAGCATACAAAACACTACCTAACAGAATTACCAGGCGTTTTTTTTTTTTTTTTCTTTATCAGGAATATAATGTTATACACAACGAATTGACTCTTCCCAACATTTTCTGATGCCATGTGCTGCGATTTTCTGACTCTATACAACTAATTCTGTGGCAATAATTTGATCCTTCTTCACTAAGTAGCAGCAATGCTTCAGCCGTTTCCCTCACAATTCAATGAGCTTCTTGGCACTGATCATCTAGAGACTCTGAAGATAAAGGAAAGGCATCTGGATATTAGAATATTCATCTGAGTATTCTTACTCACCCGTTAACCAGAATGCTAAACAAATATTAACGCAAGGTTTATCCCATGAACTAGTTACTAAATATTTATCTTAGCTTGTATCAAACTTTTGCATTCCAAAAGAAAGAAGATAAATTGATAAACCTGCATATGTTAAAGGAATCTAGCCCTGAAGCTGCAACCCTCTTCTTGAGAAAACAAGGAACTTTGACCCAACATGCCATCAACTGTCTCACATGTAGCCACTGGCTTTCGGTATTTTCTAGAGTGAGGGAACTCATCATTCTTAATTATGAACCTTTTTTCACCATTATTTTTCCCTTGTGAGGCATAATTAATAGTTTTGACAAATTTTCCAAGAGAAGCATGCATGTCGATGATCTAAAGAAGCAGATAGTGTCTTCTTGTCCTTGATCTTCTCTGTCATGGTGTATGCCTTGTTTTCCCATGAAAATATACAATAAGTTGAGCTAGGGTTGAGACAAAAGAAAATAACGTGATTTTAAGCTTGAAGAACCTTCGTTTTATGGTATTGGGCAGGAATTTCTTTTTCGAAACAACATTCCAAGTTTCTTGTGATGATGGCCAACATTGATTAAAGTGATGATGGCTATTCCTTTTCAAAAGAGCATTCTAATTTTCTTTTTCTTGATTAGAAATTACTGTAGTTTCATTTCTTTGTAGTTTGTACTTCCTATTTGAACAACTTCATTACTTCTTTACAGTTTCTGCCATCTCGACCTTCATATCTTGCACAGGATCTGGTAAGGCCACGGCCTATTACAAAGCTAAGAGCCCATCAGACACCAATTGCTGCAAAGATCAAATGATATCTGGGATTCTGAACAAAATTCTCAAGAATTTCAGTTTTGCAAAGTCTATAACTAACAGCTTGAGTGATGCACTTGAGAGTTAAGCCTATTCATTTTTAAAAAACTTACTAGTCGCTTCCTCTGCTCATCCAAAGTCTTCTTTAGAGCCACTAAACCCTCAATAATTCCCTGTACTCCACTCATGTTTAAACCAGTATGATCTCCCACTAAACCCTCCAAGTCACCTGACGACTTACTGAATTCTATGTCCAGCTTAGGAATAATGGTTTCACCTCTAAAACGAACCACTTTCACAACTTGATCATCTTCTGACTCATTATCGATTACTGGGTCAAGCACGAATCCATCCTCATTAAATTTCCAGCCACTGATCCTTTGTTCAACCGGAGCCGCTGAGGTAGTACCCTCTTCTTCTTCTTCAATATCAGTACCAGCAGTAATCTGGCTTGATGTCCCATAATGTAAATCTTTGGTTTCTTTGAATCTTTCTTCAGCATGAGGCAACCCATCGGAAACGTTCTTGAACAAAAAGCCTAATCCTTCACAGTTCGGGAAGAAAGAATGCTCTAAAAGTTGACCAGTAGGTCTTTTTGAAGGGTCTTGATCAAGACAAGAAGCAACCATGTCTTTAAAACCTATGGAGAAGTTCTTGTTCTTGAAATCTTTCTTTTGCTTCTCATCATCATAATCAGAGAACCCTAACCTCTGCTTTATCTTCATGACCAAAGACTTCGAAGGAGGAAAATGAGACAAAGGAGGTCGACCATGGGTTAATTCCAACGCAGTAACACCAAAAGATCATAAATCAGCCTTGAAACATTTGACCTCGAACATGGATATTATAATACTTGAACACTTCAATTATATTTAAAAAATGAAAGAAAAAGAAAAAAGAAAAAAACAGAGATAGACATGCACCTGTTCGAATATAAACTCATTATTTTGCATTATGCATGTCTGACAACACTTGATTGGTTCAAAAGGGAAGAACAGAGAAAATTCAATTGGCGTTTGGTAGTTTAAGGTGGCAGTGATTTTTGGTTGCTGGGTTCCAAGAAAACTGAGTTTTTTGTCTCCTTTTTTTTTCATAATCCTGAAATATCTGGGCTCATTCTGGTTTTGGATTTTTTTCTGCAGCCTTTCTTATGGATTGGTTGAATATGATGTACTTTGTTGGTCTTGATCATGATTCATGACTGTGTTGTTCTTGTGGTTTTCCTAATATTTGAATAAAAAATATTACTATGGAGGAAAAATTACTAAAAATAATGAAAAAAAAGTTGAACATGTTGTTATATATCTCCTTTTTCTCATTATTGGAAATTATTAATGAATTATTTTTTAATGAACAAGATACTAAAATGTTTTATTACATTTATAGACTTATATGTTTTTTCTTTACATATATTTGATTATTAGTTTTCTTGTTATCGTACTCTATATTTAATATTTTTTTTTGATATTTTCATGGATTCTTTAAATATTTAATGGTTAGAAAAATATTTCTTGATAAATCATAATCTAAAAGTATTTCTTAATTCTTTTTATTTTGATTACTGATATTTAGTAATATAGTTGAAAATTCTTGATAAAAGTCTAAAAAATTAACAAAAATAAATATTAGTCCCTTATTTTATACTGTTCAACGGAATAACAAATTTTTTTTGAATATTTATTCATCTAAGAGAGTCAAAGATAATATTTAAGGCAATAACTAATGATTCCATATATATATATATATATATATATATATATAGGCTATGATTTAATAATTTGATTAATTTTATTATTTTTTAGATTTTAATTATTGGACTTAATTGACTTGTTTTTAAGTATTTTTATAGTTTTGATTCCTTGGTCCCTGGATTGTCAATTCAATTACAATTCACTCCTTTTTTAAACCTATAAGGCTATATAAACATTTTTTTTAATAATTTTTTCTAAATCCTAAATGTACATTTTTATTATTTTAATTGATATATAAAAACCAAAATGGTAAGAGTTTATAAGAAAACCAAAATATTTTAATTTCGACAACAGTAAACAAGTGTCAATGAATTAAATTATAGAGTTTTCAAAACGGAGGACTAATTCATAATGTGTTCAAGAATAGGGACTAAAATGTAATTTACTCGAATAAACCCTTTCTAAAACCCACAAAACAAAAGCCTTCCACAACTCAAGAGCTCCAAGATTTCTCTGTTTTTGCTCCATGAAATGAACCTCTTTGTTCGATCAAACCCAAGTTTATGCCTTCACATTCATGGAGTTTTAAGGGCTCTTTGCTTTTCCACAGACACAACCGCTATATCCCACTCTCTTAACCGTAGGATCTCTATGGTGGAAGATCCGATGGTCCCTGTTATTCCAGTTATAGAAAAATGGGTTCAAGAAGGCCAAGTGGTTACAAATAGTGACCTCAAACACTTCATCAGAAAACTCCGTAAAATCCATCGTTTTAGCCACGCTCTTCAGGTCCCTCTCTCTTTTATCTACTTATTTTAGTGTTTTTGCTTGTGCCCATTTAGTTATTGATTGTTAAATCTGCATTTGATGCTTTGTATAGATTCAATCTGTCTTTTATGGCTATTGAATTTCTGGGTTTCATTGCAAATTGGTAATTGTTTTAGTTTTTGTTGAAAAGATCGTTGAGTAGCCTTATAGCTTTAGTTGAAAGTTTTGTGCAGGCTATAGTAGTATTTTGAAACTGATTTTTCCACTTAATCAAGTAGCTAAATGTTTGATATTTAGTATAACATCCTAAAGTTTTTGGTTCCCTTGGAATTTGTTTAAGTATTTTGTTTTGTGTTAGATATCACAATGGATGAGTGACCAAAGGGGGCATAATTTATCACCCGGAGATGTTGCAGTTCGACTGGATTTAATCTCGAAAGTTCATGGCTTGGAACAAGCTGTGACATATTTTAATAGCGTTCCTGAGAGTTTGAGAGGCTTGGAGGTTTATGGTGCTCTTTTAAACTGCTATGCGCACTATAAGCATTTGGAGGAAGCGGAGGCCACAATGCGAAAAATGAGGGAGATGGGGTTTGTAAGAAATGTGCTGTCTTATAATGTAATGCTAAACCTCTATTATCAGATGGGGAAATATGAGAAAATACAGGTATTAATGCAAGAGATGGAAAAGTGGGGCATTTGTTTTAGCAATATCACATACAAGATTTTGTTGAATGCTTATGTAGCCACTTCCAACATTGAGGAAATCAAGAAAATTTTGATGAAGATGGAAGCAGATCCTCTTGTCAGCATTGACTGGTATGCTTATGTTGTTGCAGCGAATGGTTACTTGAAAGCTGGCCTAATTGATGAAACTTTGACAATGTTGTGGAGATCAGAACAACTAATCAGTGGTAAGTCAGCAAGGTTTGCTTGTGAAACTCTTCTCTCTTTATATACTGCTGTTGGGAATAAAGAACAAGTGTATCGTGTGTGGAATTTGTACAAGACTAAAGGGAGGTCCTTGAACTCGAGCTATCTTTGCATGATAAACTCATTACTGAAGTTGGATGATGTTGATGGTGCTAAGAGGATTTGGGAAGAGTGGGTTTCCATTGTGAAATTTTTTGATATTCGAATTCCAAATGTGATGGTCAGTACTTATTCCAAAAAGGGCCTATGGGAAAAGGCTGAGGCATTTGTAGGCAAGATGGTAGCGAGTGGGATCAAGATTGAAGCAAGCACATTGGATCGTCTAGCAACTGGATATCATGTAGGAGGTCAGATGCTGAAGGCATCGGAAACAATAAAGAAAGCAATTTCAATAAGTCAACCAGGTTGGAAGCCAAATGTGTATACTTTGGCTGCATGTCTTGAGTATTTGAAAGGTCGGGAAGATGTGAAAAAGATAGAAGACCTTCTGAAGATACTTAAGGAACATTGTCATCTATCATCAGTTTCTTATGACAGGTTAAACAGCAGTATCATTGACAAAGAAAACCTGTGTGCCAGAGCCCTTGATCATATGGAAGGTGAAGACCAGGCTCTTAATGGAGAAACACCTGCTGCCACAGAGTTCGAAGACAAAGATAGTGCTGAAATATGATGTTTTGAGAAGTAAACTGACTGCGAAAGAATGGTATGTCATTTGTGAAAGTGAAGTTTCATCTTGGTTTTTTTCATTTTTTGTTGTGGTCATTATGGCGTGCAAGCATAGAAGTAGGGATAATATTACCCATCTTCCCCGCACGATGTTAATGAAAGTAGAGCATATTGAGGCCAGCCCTTCCTTGGAATGACCATTTTTATATAAATTTATTCAACATATGTCATTTGACAAGCTTTTGTAGACCTGTACATAAACCAAGATCCTCAATTCGAAGCTATGCAATCTGCTGGAATTGCTGGCTTCTGAATTTAGTTAAAACAACACTGACCGATCCATTCATGCTTCTTTATGCTGCACGCATTGTGTTCTCTCCACCTATTCTCTGGATTGTAAATTTTTAACACACTTCCTTTAAAACATGCAAAATACTAATTTCAGCTGTAGAAGATTAGCTTTATTTGGAATTATAGATTGAAGTGATGAGAATTGGATCATGTTATTTACCCCCAAAATGAAATGGATTCCCATTTCAGAGTAATTTCTGAAAGCATTGTTGCTACGTATGTGTCCCAAAGAATTGGTTTAGAAGGTATGAAAGAAGATTCTTTTAGTTTGAGGTCATAAGTTTGAAATATAAATCAAGGATAAATCAAACTCTCTTGGGAGACTTGTTTAAGAATAAGAAAAAGGTAAATATCATGGAATAAAGTTTGATCTATATATAGGGATTCTGTAAATATTCCATTTTTTTAAAAAAAAGAAAGAGAAGTCTTGAAATAACCATTGGGATTTTTTTGGAGATTACAAGTAATTACTAATTCATGATTTGGCATGTACGGAATGAAAACTTCACGATAAATTTTATGAAGTTCCGTTAACTTTTTAGAGAGCTCAAAATTCTACATTTGATTTGTCTCGCATATGCATATACAGAGATAACTCAAATTTTAGACCCAACATAGTTATAGCGGGATTTTCTTAGATGTTTTTGGGTATGAAATACGTAATATTTTATGAGCATATTAAAATGAATTTAAATAAATAAATAAAAACTAAAAGGCATGTCATTTTCTCATTAAATTTTTTCACAAAACACTATGAACGACAATAATTTTTTTCTCTGGAATTTTATGTTTTTTTAACTTAGTCCCTTAATTTTTTATCATTTTTTTTTGAAAAATTTATTGTTTTATCAAGTCTAAAAAATTATTTTGATTTGTTTTTAATATGTTTATTAAAGACTTTCTTGGCATTTGGGATCAGATTGGAGAATGAGGCAAAACAGGAGGAAAAAATTGAATTTTTTTTAAAATTTTATTTGTCCAGCGTCCTATAGTTTTCCACTTCGTTGTTTTGGTTCAAAACTTTATTTGTTATTTTTTGATCCCTCTGTTTGATAAAGAAGAGAAAAAGTCATTGAATAATAGCAAAGATAAAGAAAATCATCAGTTGGCCATATTTCAACTACAAAAAAAGTTAGTCTTGTTGTCTAAAGATCTCATTCGAGGAGAGAAATTTTATTAAGTTGTTATTTGCCCTTCTCCTTGCCATAAAACATAGAGCGGGAGTGGAAGAAGATTCTTTTTCCGGTTTGATTTTGTGAAGATTTTTTTTCTAGTTTGAGTTTGTATTTTTCTTACAAGTTTAGGGGTGTTTCGATTTATAATTTAGTTTATTGGCATTATAAGGATGTTTATTAAGTGTTTTTAAGTAAAAATAGGTTTAAAACCAGTTTTTTTGGTAAAAAAAAAAAAAGCCTTTCTCATGCCCTTCAGGTATTTCATAAAGTTGGATTTTTGGGTTTGCTTGCAAATTGTATAAAGTTTGATTCTTTGTGTACTAGTCACGCATTTTTTCTTAAAGCGTATCTTTTTTCTTTCTCTTTTAGTTTGAATTGTTGGATTTTACAAATCTTTGGGCTTATAGCATTGAGGGTTCTTTGATATTTGTTGTGGTTGCACTTAATCACCATTTGTATTTTTAGATATGATATTCTTCATCAGTGAAATATGATTTTAAAATCGTAGTTATTTTTTCAAGAATCTTGCATTTCATTTTATGCTAGGTATCACAATGGATGAGTGACGAAAGGGGCTATGACCAATCAACTGGAGTCTTTGCAGTCCGGCTGGACTTAATTTCAAAAGTTCATGGTATGGAACAAGTGCTTGGAAAACGATTCCAGATCGTTTTAGGGGTGTCCAGGTTTATGGTACACTTTTGGACACGCACACAAAAAGTGCTTGGAAAATGCAGAGGCCCTGATGCAGAAGATGAGGGAGTTGGGATTTGTACAGGCACGACCTTGTAATTTTATTGCTAAGCCTCTATTCTCAGATGGGGAAGCATGAGAAATTAGATGCTCTAGTGAAAGAGATGAAAGAAAAGAGAATCAATGGTGACATGTATAAACATTAGGCTGAATGCTTATGTAGCCTCTTCCAACATTGAGGAAATGGATAAACTTCTGAACAAGATGGAACAGATCCTCTCATCAGCATTGACTGGAATACTTGTTTTGTTGTGGCAAATGGTTACCTGAAAGCTGGACTAATTGAGAAAACTGTAGCATTGTTGAAGAGAGCTGAGCAATTAATCTCCCAAACAAGGGGTAACTCAAAAAGGCTTGCTTATGAGGCTCTCCTTACAAGGATATGGTGCTGCTGGGAATAGAGTAGGAGTATATCGTTTATGGTAGTAGTACAAGGATACAGGAGGGTTTTTCAACTCGGGCTATCAACGTATGATAAACTCATTGATGAAGTTGGATGACTTTGATTGTGCTGAGGAAATTTGGAAAGAGTGAGCATCGAGGAAGACGTCCTTTGACATTCAAATTCCAAATTTGATGATTACTGGTTTTTCCAAGAGGGGTCCTTGACGAAAGGCTAAGGCATTGGTAAAAAAGATTGTAGTGGGATGGAGCTTCCTCCAAGCTCTTGGGATCATTTGGTAACTGGATATCTTTTTGGTGGTGAGATGGTGTAGGCAGCAGAAACATTAAAGAAAGCAATTTCAATAAGTAAACCAGGATAGAAGCCAAATTTTTATGCATTGACTGCATGCCTCAGGGTTAAAAAGGTCAGGGAGTTGTCGAAAGAGAAGAAGAGCTTTCGAAGTTAGTCAGGGAACATTTTCTCGTCTCTCCAGCTATGTATGATAAATTAAAGCCTTGTACTAAAAAAGGAAACTTCCATGCCAGAGCACTTGATCTGGAAGGTGATGGTCACTCGTAATGGAACACCTGCTTTCTCCGAGGATAAAGATAATGACAGCGCTGAATTATGATGCATGATTTCTGGTAAAAGGTGAAAAATATTTTCTATTGCAGCAATTATCTGGTATTCAGCTGCCTATGAACTTCAGGATTGGGAGTTTTTTCTAACTTCTCTAGTGGGGCATTCTTTTTTATAAATAATGCAGCAAGATTTGTGTCCGACTTGAAGCTGTGACATCAGTTTTAGTTTGTCGAGAAATATAATGGAAAATCTTAAACATTATAATGCATTTTGTAAAGGCAGCCACCTGCTGGCTGGATTCATCTTCCTATGTGAATGGAGCTTTGGTTGAAAACTTGAGATACGGTCATGTGCTGGGTGTCTTTCAATTTCTGAATCCAGTTTTTGTTCAGCTCTGCTGCTAAATGAAGAATGGGTTTTTTTTAACAAGTTTTCTACATTACCATGCTGAGATCAAGTCTAGAACAAAAAAAAAAAAAAAAAAAAAAAAAAAAAAAAAAAAAAAAAAAAACTTCATTTTTTGTGAATATATCAGTATAGATGCATGCTTGTTTAAAAAAAAATATCCGGTCGGGATAAATTTGGATAAAATTATTTGATATTATTATTAATTTAATTTCTTAATTAGTTTAAGTTTAAAATTAAATTATGTATAAGTTGTTATGAAGTAATCTAGTTAACTTGATTGGTTTAAAAATAACTCATTTAATAATGAAATTGAGAAAAAAAAAATGCAATTGATAATAAAAAAAAAACCTCTTGATTAGATTTCTTGCGAAACACGAGTTTAAAATTAAATTATATATAAGTTGTTTTTACGTAATCTAATCGATTTGGTAAGTTTAAAGGCGTCACTTAAGCTGTTAGGTGAGGTTCCAAGATGTTATTTATATTGTTCTCTAACACTCCCCATAAAGTGAAAGTCTTTCGGGCTTGAAACTTGCACATGTCCATATTATTTTATGTTTAATTTTTATCAAATAAATAGGGACAGTGAGATTTAAACTCGTGATCACTTGGTCATCAAGGCTCTAATATCATGTAAAAGAATCAATTCAACCTAATAGCTTAAATTATTAAGTGAGATCCTAAAATATAATTTATATTATTTTTTTAATAAAATATAACTTCGATAACTGTTAAAAAATCTAAGAATTAAATTAAAAAAAAAACTGTACCCATGTACCTCTTCATAATAAAAATAAAACATAAGAGAGAGAGAGTAAATGGGCTTTTACCCAAACTTTACCGTGTACCAAAGCCTTTTAACAATATCCTAAAGTCCAATCCACTAACCCTAAAACTAAAACTAAAATGGCCTCTTAAACCCTGAAAGAACCCTGAAAGCCATCAATCATCTTCTCTCCCATTTCTCTCTTATGATTATGAATCTTCTCTCGAGATCAAACCCCAGGCCATGGCTGCAGCAGCAGCATCACCAAGGTTATTATTTCTTCTATAAAGTTTTAAGGGCTCTCTCTTTTTCTACAAGTACACAACGGAAAGACTCTTTGAAACTTAGGATTTCAAGGGCTGGAAATCCAAAGGTCTCCATAATTCCAGTTATAGAGCAATGGCTTAAGGAAGGCAATTCCATTAAACAATCTGATCTTCAAAACTTTATCAAGCTATTTCGCAAACATCGCCGCTTTAGCCATGCCCTTCAGGTCTTTCAATATTTAACAATCCATTTGCATTTTTCTTTTGTGTAGACCATAAAGATTGAAATTCTGGGTCTTAATGAAAATGGTAAATTTCTTCTTTTTTTATTTTCTTTTTCTGTTTTGATTGAGTACTTGTCTAGGAGATTTTGTAAAAGGCTTTCTTTTTATTTGCTGTTTTAAATTGAATTGTTGGATGTTATGATGTTTTGCTAATAATATTGATGGTTCTTGATATTTGTTGTAATTAAACAACTATGCTTATCTTGACTGTAATTTGAGGTAGTAGGAGCCAGGCTTGATAAATGAGCTTAGCTTGAGTTAGATGAAGCTCAACTCACTTAGGGACATGAGTTGGTTCCTTTGAAGCTCGTGGATATACCTGTATAAGGGCTCACTGATAGGCTAAAATGAGAGCTTGTGGAAGGTTTGGTATAGCTTCATGAATTACTTGTTTTAGGTATATATGAAGATTATAACTTCCAAATTTTTTGAGGTTACACTAATAATTTGGTATCTAAAAGTCACTCATTAGGGGTGCATAAAATAATGAGTTAATATGGTCGAATGTAAACACAATTATCAGTTGTGGAAAAAGTAGAATAAAGAGATGCGATTTTGTTGTAAATGAGGTTAATGATATCGATTTGCTTACCTTCGATTGCATGCTTTTCATGCATGTACATTATATTGAGTTTTGAACAATTTTATATGCTAAATGGGGCCAAAATAAAGTTTAGCAAGACTGATTATCGATTTAATTGGTTTTCGGTTTGTCTTTGATAAGTGAGATACGATTGTATAATCTTTATTTTTGAATCTTTATTCTATTTTGTGTTAGATTTCACAATGGATGAGTGATGAAAGGGGCTCTGAACAATCACCCGGAGACTTTGCGGTTCGGCTGGATTTGATTTCAAAAGTTCATGGCTTAGAACAAGCAGAGGAATATTATAACAGTATCCCTGACCATTTGAGAGGCACCCAAGTTTATGGTGCCCTTTTAAACTGCTATGCCCACAAAAGGCGCTTGGAAAAAGCAGAGGCCACGATGCAAAAGATGAGGGAGTTGGGGCTTGTACAAACTCTTTCTTACAATGTAATGCTAAGCCTCTATTCTCATATGGGAAGATATGAGAAACTAGAGGCCCTAGTGAAAGAGATGGAAGAAAAGGGGGTTAATAGTGACATTTACACATTCAACATCAGATTGCATGCATATGTAGCCACCTCCAACATTGAGGAAATGGAGAAACTTCTAATGAAGATGGAAACAGACTCTCTCATCAATATCGACTTCCATACTTTTTTTGCTGTGGCGAATGGTTACTTAAAAGCTGGCCTATTAGAAAAATCTATAGCAATGTTGAAGAGAGCAGAGGAATTAACTGTTCCAATGGTGGGCACCACAAAAGCACATGCTTATGAATTGCTCCTCACTTTATATGGTTCTGCTGGGAATAAAGATGGAGTATATCGCGTATGGAATTCATATAAGAATACAGGGAGAATTTTCAACTCAACATATATATGTATGATAAACTCATTGATGAGGTTGGGTGATATTGATGGGGCTGAGTGGATTTCGGAGGAGTGGGTATCACGTAAGACACTTTATGACATTCGAATACCAAATACAATGATTAGAGCTTATTCCAGAAAGGGCCTTTGGAAAAAGGCTGAGGAGTATGTAAACAAGATTGTTGAGAGTGGGATGCAGCTCGAAGCAAGCTCATGGGATCATTTGGCAACGGGGTATCACTTTGGTGGGCAGATGGCAAAGGCAGTAGAAACATTAAAGAAAGCGATTTCAATAAGCAAACCAGGATGGAAGCCAAATCCTTATACTTTGAAAACATGTCTTTGGTATTTGGAAAGTAAGGGAGACGAAGAGGCAGCTGAAGAACTTCTGAAGTTTGTCAGTGAACATCATCCTGTCTTGCCAGGTAAGAATGATATTTAAAAGACACTGTTGACAGATGAAACCTCATTGCCAGAGCCTTTTGTCAGATGGAAGTTGATATTCTAACCTTAAATGGAGAAACACCATTTATGGAGGTCAAGGATGAGGACAGCGCTGACTTATGCTGTTTTGAGAGGAGAACTAGCTAAATTGCCTAAGATCATGTGATTGTTTCTATTATATTTTGGTAAGCTGAATATCTCATAGTGGACATCCTTTTACCCTTGCAGTTGAGGTATGTTAGCTAGTCTTTGGTAAAGCATAAAGTTTCCCTTTTTTCTTGTCATATGATATCTGACTATAGATGCTATATATGTGGGACAATTTCTCTTCTTGCTATACATATTAAATCAAGGGTTGGTTGAGGTTAACCTCACATATTATGCGTAAAGATTAAATCAAATTTCCTCTTGCGGCATTGTCCTCTTAAATATGATTCAGAAAGGAGTTAAATTTGAAGGGAAGTTATTTGATGTAATTGCTGGCTTGTGATTTTTGTTAAAATGCCATTATCCAGCTATGATTCTCTATGCTGGAATCCTTGAGCAATTCCCATCTGAAGAAATGAAGACAGTGAAGTTGTCGTTCAAAGTGGTCCTCTGAAGAAATGAAGACAGTGAAGTTGTTTAAAGTGGTCCTCTGAAGAAATGAAGACAGTGAAGTTATCGTTCAAAGTGGTTAGGGTGGGTTGATTTTATTTCTTTCACTGTCTATTTCCATCCACTTGAAACTTATTGCACTTTCTTGAGATTTTATGAATTTTAATAAAGCAATGACATGTTATTGAGAAACTGATCACTTTTCATTTTACGAAAGCAATTGAAGGCCAAGCCCTGAAGGGACACCCGGTAGCAACACCGAATCAGAACAACTATGCCCCCAATTCAATTTTCTAGTGAGAAACATACGATCGTTAATAACACAAGAGCCACTGTTATGGCTCATCCTCATCTGAACTCGGCAGATCTTTCCTGTGCATCAGCCGTCTCTAATAAAGGAATGCAGCCATTTGGAACAATTAAGAGGTTTGTCCCTGTTGGTAGGAGCCAATAAAAGGAACCAGTTCCGTCTTCAGATTGTAAGTATAAAGTCGACCTTTCGAAGTATCCAAATATTTGAGAACCAAAACTTGAGATTCTAAATAAATTACTGGCTTGGGACAGAAATTAGAGCTCCATTTCAAACGAAAGTATCTGACATCGAAGAGTAAATAACCCCATTAACAGGTATCGATCGATGTTCGGAAAGAAATGCATGAGGTCACATTCAGGTATACGTTACACCAAAATTTCTCCCTGACATGTCGACTCCCACGGTCAAAGCCAAAATATCGTATGATTTATCAGTCTGAGTGGCAGGGATGACAACTTTAAACACCCTTGAGTCAAGCATGTGTGCATTTTTACTTTGAACATGCGAAACTCTTGTGGTAAGATCAGAGAGTTTCCGCCCTTGCTCTGCAACAAGATTTGCAGCTTATAAGACACTGTCATCATTATGTCGATAGAACAATAAAATACCATCATTACTATCCATTACACGTCCAGGAGTGCGTTGCTGGTGTCAAATTCCACTCACTAAAACAAGCATAAACGAGAGCCTTGCTGGTGTGAAAAGATTTTGGATGACAAGGCCACAATCTGAAAGACGTAGGTGTGCGTTTATGAAACTTGGGAAATTGTAAAATGTCAGCCCATGCTTTGCAAACATACCTGCCCGAATCATACAAAAATTAATGGTTTTAAATTAAATTGGATGAGAGTTAATTAGGTGTAATCCAGTCATTGACCTGATTTATTCGCTTTATTTTCCCAAAAAAGTAAAAAAACAAGAAAACAAGCGGTTCTATTGTGGGTCCTAAGTGATATTTAAGGACTAGGGTTTGTATGCTATAAAAGCCATCGTTAAAATTAAAAAAAAAAAAAAATTGAGTCTAAAACCAGCAGCGATACTTTGTTTGTTGAATACAAACCCTAGTACTTAAAACATGGAATTTTGCATGCGTCTTGCCAGTGAAGTCATTATCAATGAAATCAAAGAAAACCTTAACAAAAACTTCGTTATGTCTCCACTTTCATTGAATTGTTTGCTTAATATGCTGGCTTCGAAGGGCCGTACTTTGGAGCAATTGCTGGGTTTTCTTGAATCTGAAAATGTTGCTGATATATCCATTAATCTCTATGTGATCAGTGGAATTTAAGAAGTATAATAAACTGTTGTGCATTTTTTTTCTTTCTTTCTTTTTTCTGTGAAGGGTGAGCAAGTGAGGAAGGAAGTGAACTATATATCGTGGGCAGAAAATGAAACAAAAGGACTCGTCAAAGATCTTATCCCACCTGGTAATTTCATCAATAAAGATACGATACTCATTCTTGGAAATGAACTCTACTTCAAAGGACAATGGTGTCGTCCTTTTGACACTTCAAGGACTCGGCATGAAGGCTTTCACCTCCTCAGTGGAACAACTGTCAAGGTTCCTTTCATGAAAAGCATCAGGGAAAGCTATTTTTATGCATCATTTGAACGTTTCAAGATTCTCAAACTTCCATATGAAATTTGTCAAGACAACAAGCAATTTCCTATGCATATCTTTCTTCCTGAAAAACATGATGGACTGCAAGAACTGGTGCAAAATTTCAATTCCGATCAATCAATGTTCTTAAAAAAGAATCTCAAAGCTTTCTAAGATGTCGGTTCCGAAATTTAAGTTCTCTTATGGATTTGAAGCTTCAAAGAGCATGGAAAAATTGGGATTGCAATTGCCTCTCCTCTTAATCATCTGGTTTACGCACGCTTAATTCACGTATATTTCACAAATCTTTTGTTGAAGTAAACGAGGAAGGTACAGAAGCTGCTGCTGCTTCTTGTGCTCTTATAATGGTTGGAGGTGCAAGACAACGTTGTCCACCACCTCCACTTCCATGTTTTATATCGCAGATCATCCTTTCATCTTCATGGTTAAGGAAGAGGTGTCCGACATAGTTTTGTTTACTGGAACTGTTCGTAAACCTTAGAAAGAGAAGATTGAATCGTTTGTTTTGGTAGGATTTGGATCTTTATTTATTTCTATTCAGTAAAAAGCTTCATAATAGCCTGGAATCTTTTCAATTACTAAGAACACTGTCTGATCATGGCATTCCTTTTGCTTGATTATATAGGTGAGCATTTAACCTGGAATATTTATTTTGATTGCTAGGAATTACACTTTGCTGTCATAATATATATTTTTTAGAAAAGATCCTTGGAGATATACAAATAGACCATTATTTGTGAGATAGATCTTGTTCCAAACTTTCTGGGATAGACCATCAATGTACTCAGATAAACAGGGGCAGAGCTCGGTGATATCCAAGGGAGGCGATTGCCTGGCCTTTTAATTTTTTTGTACTTTGTTAAAAAAATAATTGTTTAGTATAATGTAAAAATATGTACGTATAAATAAAATTAATTGAATTTTTTATGTATATATATTTGTGTGCAAAAAATGCCACCATATACAAATATCAATAAAATTCCATAGTTATTATAGACTAAAAAATCTGGTGTTTTAAAAGTTCATCTTCACCTGAATCTAAGTACATTAAGAGAAATTTTATATTTTTCTTCTAAATATTAACCTTAATATTTAAACTTATAAATTAATGAATGAAACAAACTCCTTAACCACTCAAAACAACAATTTTTTGAGGATATATGACAAGAATTGACAGAACACCAACCCTTGTTCTTTCAATTTGTTGTTATCCAAGCCTCTCCATCACTTATACTATTAAAACTCAACTGAACAGGTCTTAAGTTTGCTCTCTAGATATCACCAATTCGAGTCTTACAAACCTTGGGGTCACTGGAAGCTTACATGGTTGTTAACTTCAGGGTCCATAGGATTAGTCAAGGTGCGCACAAACTGACCCGGACACCCACGTTAATAAAAAAAAATCTATCAGCATGTTTCCGTCATATATAATAAAGATTAATTTATAAAGAATTACCCAAACAATCACAAATTTCAAGCAAATGGGTTAAACTATCCAAACTTTTAGTAAAGGGATGAAAATGGCCAAGATTAAAAACTTTGAGGACCACATAAAATGTAAATGCCCTTTTTTTATGACGACCAAACCTCATAATTAAGGATGACAATTTAAGCTGGACTGATGATTACCAACCCGACCTAAATGGGTATGAATTTTTTGGAACCGATGGATAATGGATAAAGTATGAATATTGTCAAACCGACCCGAAATCCGTCTGAACTTCACCGGAAACATATATTTATATAATATAAATATATTTGTGAAATATTTAGATTTTTTTAAATACATATATAAATATCTTAATATCAACATAAAATAAATACATATATTTATGGATTATTTTATTTTTTATTAATTAATAAATAATAATAGATAATGAATACTCCTTGGATACTTGAAACTTAATGAATAATTAATAGATATTTAAATTTTTTATTCCATAAATAATAAATATCAATAAATCTGACCCGCAATACCCATTTGTAAAGTGAAATCATTCCTTTTAAATTGGTGAAATGTAAAACTTTTTAATTAATTTTTCTTAAACACATAATTTCAGGCTCCATTTGGGGTGGATGTGAACTATTTTGGCTTTAGAGAGACACAAACTCCATTCAAAACTGGCTGGCTGCAACCTTTCGGAGTTAAATAAGGAGAGAAGTGACCTCATTTCAATGGTGGTAGTGACCTCTTTTGGCTCCTTCCCATGCCTTGAGCTCGATCAGTCAAATTTGATCAACTTCCAGATTTACAAGGCTAAAATGACACGTTTTCTTGGATTATTATGTGTGGCGTAATTATTTTTATTATAATATTTCTTTAAGTGTTAAGGTTTACAAGGATTTGATTAGTTTAGCTAATATAATTAATACCCGAGTTTTCTCTCAATTATTGAATTTTAAAATTTTCAGAGAATGTCATAATCTTTTCTTGACTTTTCTATAATATAGGCTATAATTTTAGAGTTTAATCACTTTAGTTTTTATTTTTAAAAAATAAAACACTATACCCCACACAATATTCTTTACCATGTCCACCACCTACATACACTATCATCATTTATATTTGTTTTTTAGTTTATTTTATATTGTAATAGTTATTTTATTTAAAAATATATTAAAATAATATTTTTTAATTAAAAAAAATTATTTTTAATATTAACATGTTAAAATAATTTTAAAATATATAAAATTAATTTTAAAAAAATAAAATAAAAATTTATTTTTTTCAAACACGCTTTTAAAATATAAAAACAAACTTAACTCTTAATATTAATAACATGAATTCCACATACCCATTAATATACTTAGTTTATGAGTGAAAATGCTTTGATTAAGTGAATCCAGACACTTATTTCTAGGTTTGTTTCTTTAACCACTAAAATAATCTTATGCAACCTTGAGATTAGCCACATTAAAAAAAAAAAAAAAAAAAACCTCCCACGTGTCAAATTCTAAAGTTTCGAAGATCTTATCCTTTGATACAGTCATGGCAGCTAATGCCCATCAGCCATCATCAAAACTACTACAGGGTAAAAACTGACATTTCAGTAAATCTAATGGCGGACTTTTCTTTGGCATTCCATTGAAGGCATGGGGTGCTAAATTAATAGAGCCGTGATCCCCACCACAAATTAACTCGTGGAAAGTAGCAAACCAGACAATCAATGCCAGTGCTGACAGTGCAACTTAACTTTGTTCTAGATAAGAAGATTTTGCATTCATGCTCATCCAGCCAATGCGCATCTCTGTCTGTGGTTGGATTTGATGCAGAGAACAGAACATCCATCGTGGTACTTGTCTGAGTGGCAGGCAGATGACATTCCTGATAAGGTAAGCTTCCCAGGTGGAGTTAACGTGGGGTGAGCTTTGATTTTAGTTCTTTATAGGAAAATGCGTGTCAATGGAAGAAAACCTCAGCTTCAAGCAAAACTACAACTCTTACAATATTGGGAGCCTTCGTCCCAGTGGTAACTCTAACCTCAAAAATACTCGACTCCTTCCTTGGTTCTTAACTCTCAGAAATAGAGAGATTCCAAATCTTTGATCATTCATCTGGCCAAAACAGTACGGGCAAGATTTTTCATCAAGTTACATGATAAAGCTCATGATAAGATGTTTCATCGAGTTACAAGATAAAGCTCATGATAAAGGACTCATAATTACATATATCGCAGCACGGGATAAGTAAAATTTCTTAACATCTAAAAGCGCATCCAGCTGAATCTGTATAATCTTGGACTTGTAATTACAGGTATACACGACGTCTAAAAAACATAAACGCTTCGGTCAGAAAGAGAGAAAACACAAAAATACACAGCAGAAGAGGAAGAAGCAGATTCTGCTGAGCGACCTATCAGCTTGCATTACATGCCTTCTCACTCTTGGGCTGGCGCTTCCAGCAAGATGATACGAATTTGGGTAGCTGTGGATGTTGGTTATCGAGTTAGCGAAGACCCTTGAGTACATCATTTCGCCGAACATCCCGACCTCTAGCGCAGGCATGTTCAATGTAGAGCCCCCTGGGCTACGCATCGGGGAAGTAGAGTTACTCCCTGGTTGAGAATAGTAGTGTTGCGATTGATGCGGATAATTATGCCGATGATGAATTTGCGGTGTTAAGCGAGGACTGCTGGTGGCAATAGGTGATCTTGGTGAGTCAAAACCACATGCACGACCAGGAGGTCTTCGTGGAATGATTATACCGAGATTGGGGGCTTTGCCCTTGCAGGGTTTTGTGGTTTGGCCCCGGCCAAAGAGTGGAACTATTGTAGATTGGGAAACTTCGGCTTTGCATACAGGACATTGCTGTTGTGGGTGCTGATCTTGGTTTTCTGCGGAGATGCTCTGGAAATGAAGCCATTTGTATATGCAGGGCCAGCAGTAGAGGTGACCACAAAGAGTGACCACCGGATCATGCACGGAGTCTAGGCAAATATTGCAATCAAAACCACTGGAGCGGCTATCATCAGACTCTATGACTGTCTCAGAAACAGATTTCCAGATTGGCAGTGATGGCTTATCTTCTCTAGTATAGTCATTTTGAGGCACAGTTTCTTCCATGTATTGGTCTAAGGCCATGGTGTGTGGTTCAAGTCGGGAATTTTTTGCTGCCTTGGATCTGAAAATATGCCAAAGAAACAGGGTTAGGCATAAATCAGTGGGGATCAGAATAACAGTTATCTCTGCTACAATGGAATACAATTATGCAAGAAGGCAGGCATATTTTGATAACCATCAGTATTTGGGGAGGTTAGATATATTAATAAATTCAAAGGTGTCCCATCTTTACAGGGCCGAACAAATGAATTCATGAATGGTAAGTTGCATAAAATGATTCAAACATAAACAATACACTAAGATGGGTTGTTCTACAAAGTGATATAAAAAAGAAGATCAAAGAAACCCAAGCCTTGGAAGTAAATTAAGTATAACAATATATTGAAGAGTTTTAGCCAAGTGGGTAGGCTGTTCTTATCCTTTAAAGGACCTTGGAAGAAACAAGGAAGGCTCCGATTTTCTAGATTTCAAGCTTGGATGAGATCTGCACAAAACTGTTCTGGTAGGTGAGAACAAGGCCAGAATAAGAACAGCCATCGAACTACCTTCCTATTTCAACTTAAATAGTGAACACCGCACCTATCATTAGAGGATAGCACATCTAATAAATCATCAAAGATTAACCCCTTGATGCAAAATAGTCTTTCCTTAAGAACATCAATCACGTCTAGATGGGAAAGTTCTATTCCATGGACAATTTGAATTTTCTATCTGGTTTCATTATCCTAGCGACTTCAAGGATTATCATCCAAAGAACACACTCAAGGATATATAACCATGAGATTACACAAAGAACTCTTGATGATATCCTTGCACATAACAATAACGTTCTTCAAGATCAATTATAACAGCAGAGCCAAAAGTACATGAGATGAGAACTTGATCACTCATCATTTCGAATTATCCTTGCAATACACAACAGTGGATGATTTTAAGCAAGGAAAGGAACCAGATCCATGATCACATGACTTTACAAGCACATCTTATTCTAATCAATCGAATAACTAGTAACGTGGCCTTATTATTTGAACCAAGATCCTGAATTAACTCCACCTCCAATCAATAAGTATCGTTGCCTTACTATTTGAACCTAGATCCTGAATTAACTTCACCTAGATGTTGAATTACCTTAACCACTACTCAATCCAGCTCAACTTAACAAAGAAAAAAAGCCAGTAACTAACTAGGCCAGCCCATGTCCAACAACAGACAGAGTCTAGAGCAACCATAATTCTTACAAAGACAAGAAAACAGCTGTGCATGGTTTTATAACTGCAAACAAAATCTACTCACAAAAACACAACATTTCTCAGCCATTTTTCAGATTACTTTATAACCACCGGATGATAGGAAAAGAACAAAGAGGATAAGAACTAAGAAGGAAGGTGGCCAACAAGAATGGTATAGAAACAAAACTGAAACCACCTTAGAAGAAATTTTAAGTTTTCATGCCTAGAAAACTTCCCCACAACATCAATGAAATAGATGATTCTATCCCCAAGAACAAAGCCAATCCCAATAAAACCAATAAGGGGGCCCTCGGGTTTCATAAATGAAGCTTCGAGACAAAAACCTTCCGACGAAACCAATTACTTCAAGTGATTCCTTTTTAAACAAACATGACATGAACCACTTCTCTCATTAGAATTAAAAATATATATAATATATATGTTGAAACACAGTTTCATCAAATTATGACACAACATCTCAATCTTCACGTTGTAGAAGCCAAAAACATCAAAAACCGAAGTTTAAGAATGAATCACTAAACAAACTTGATCCCATAAAACATGAATAAACTCATCAACACAAACTAAAGAGATCTAAATTTTCTTTGCAAAAACAAAAATGGTAACAGAGAAACAAGAAGCAGATGAATACATTAAAAAAGAAAGAAAGAAACACATACCAAGAATTTTCAAGTCTGGTTCTGTTTAACAAAGAAAGAAACGCTCTGAGGGTCTTTGTACCAAAAAAGATTCAAAGTTTCTTTATTGATAAAGCAAAGCTTCAATGGCAAATTCAAAAAAGAACACAGCTTTCTTTAACAAAAGAGAGAGAGAGAGAGTTATATCAATGGATAGAGGAGAGAAATGAGTTTCAAAGGGTATCAGGAAGGTACAGAGCAATGGCCGTTAATGAGAGAAGAAGAGATGAAGATAGTGAGGAGAGAATTGAGAGAGACGTAGCCGAGGAGAGAGATATATATAGAGACAGAGAGGTGATGATACCATAAATAAAATATACAGGAGGCAAAAAAAAAAAAGGATAAACACTGCAATTCTTGTACGCTCCCGTTTTCTTTATTGTGTCACTGACGTGGCTTTGAGATAGCGCGTACATTATGGATTTTTCCCTTTTTGTTTTCCTTTACTTATTGTTAAAATAAAAATATTCAGAAACTAATTCTTTTTTTATTTAATTTAAATAAATTATTCATACTAAAATAAGCACTTTTATAATAAATTTTTGAAGTCAACTAATTAAGGATAGTTTTTACTAGTTTATCATCAAGGAATTAAGTTTTATTTTTATATATAATTTTTAAAACCCGTTTGTTTTTACATTTTAAAAGTGTTTTTTTTAAATTAAATATTTTTTTATTTTTTTATTTTAAATTCATTTTTTTTGTATTTTCAAATCATTTTGATAATATGTTGAAGTTAAAAATATTTTTTCAAAAAACAATTATTATTTTGATGTATTTCCAAGTAAAAAATATTTTGAAAAATAATCATTATCACACTCTTAATATATAATAAATTCTCTATTTATATATATATATATATATATATATATCAAATATTTTTTAGACTGAAAATAGTGATGAGAAATTGAAAGCATAACATACAATAGAGTTGTTGTTGTTTTTTTTTTAACAATTATTAAAGTGTATCATGTGTGGTTAGATGAGGGTTAGATTAAACTAGAGTTAAAACCTATTTAAATAAGGAAAAGATAATTAAATAGATAAACTCGTGTGAACATGATTTGCTTGTTTTATCTTATATGGGACACTTATGTTCACACGAGTTTATCTGTCCTCCTGCCTATTAGTAGAGTTAACTATAATTAAGAAGTTTGGTTAATTAAAATATTGGTAGGTGGAGATGTTGGGTTAAAATGCAAAATATAGATAGTTAAAATTTAGATTATCAAATGTCTAAAATGATCTAGTCACAAAATATAAAATTAAGTTTATCAAAAAAAAAAAATATTCGGTTTTAATTCGATTTTTTTAGTATATTTTTTTTTATCAAATATATAAAAAATACATATTTGATATATCTATCGATCGTTTTAGCTAGTATGCAAGTTCTAATTGGCGGTCCTCTCTCTCTCTCTCTCTCTCTCTCTCTCTCTCTCTCTCTCTCTCTCTCTCTCTCTCTCTCTCTCTATATATATATATATATATATATATATATATATATAAAAAGTAACCCAAGTTAAATAAAATTTCCATCGTTCAATTTAAGCACATTTAACTTCACTTCACTTTACTTTATCTAACAGTATTCATTGTACAATTTGCAATGACGACACAAAACTTTAGCTTATGCAATAGGATGCTTCAAAAGGAAGCAAATATTTATTTATTTATTTATTTATTCCCTTTAGTGAATAAGATTCCTAATAAAGCTCCATTTTATATATATATATAGCTTTGATAAAGTAAAGAGTTAGATAATGTTTTATGAGATAATTAACATATTTATCTTTAAATTCTTTTATATAAAAAAGAGTAAAGAATTTGGCAAAGTAATTTATTCTATTTAGAAATTAATTAATGATATCCTATTTGTTATCTCATATAATCTATTTTGAGGGGGGGAAATAGATATAAGAAGAAGAAGAAGAAGAAAATCCTAGGTAGATATATTTTTATTATTTTTTGTGGATTATATATTTTATTTTCTTTCTTATTTTTATGTTTATTTTTTTATTAAAAATAAATTATATAAAATAACTAATAAAATATCATTAATTATTTTCTGTGCATGAATTATAAGAATTTGTTTTTTTTTTTTTTTTTGAAGAAAGTGAGGGAGTAATGCTAGCTAGCTAACAACAATTACAATTAAATAAATAAACACTTACGTAACAAGTGATTACTAAATTATTGGCCATTTGGTTCTTAAGATATTGGAGAATCTTTTGATTTATTTTCT
>Ga0325411_1001726_pt1 | contig 24494 bp, 11 predicted proteins | sample PopdelMetagenome_13_FD_206181 | JGI IMG/M metagenome (GOLD analysis project Ga0325411, IMG submission 206181) | Populus deltoides microbial communities from Bellville, Georgia, United States - Xylem-PdIQD-R4 | ecosystem: Host-associated > Plants > Phyllosphere > Stem > Wood/Secondary xylem... | reverse complement strand
TGTTTTAATAAAAAAAAAAAAACACAAAAAAACCCCAAAAAAAAATAACAAAAAAACCACCAAAAAAAAAAAAAACCCCCACAAACAAAAACCCCAACCCCCCCCCCCCCCCCCCCCCCCCCCAAGCCTCTCTCATCAAGGAGCAAAAGTCAATAATTTTGCTACGAAGCCTGCCACACTCCACTAACCTTTTACATCCAAATAAAAAAAAGGAAGCCAGGCCAGACCAACAACCACACGTCCCCCCCCTCCATCTCCACAAACTCGCAACAAGTAAAACCCCTGTCTGAAATCGTCTCCTAACGCTGAATGGCTGTTGCGAGTGGATTTGCGACAACTATTTCGGGTGCCAAAATGGAGACATTGCTATCGTTGAATTCTTCTTCTTATTCTACATCATCTGTATCCTTTGTTTTGCCACAGGATATGCGGGTTTCTTGCAAACCCCCTAGAAATAATTATAGGAGAAGAGTCTTGCTGAATAATAAAGGAGGGGGGGTGAGATGCGAGGTTTCTACTGCTTCGAATGATGTTGCTCTTGCTGCTGAAATTGACCCGGCTAGAGTCTCTAGCATGTCTGCTCTTGAACAGCTCAAGACCTCTGCTGTTGACAGTGAGTTGTTTTTCTTATACTCTTGAATTTTTTTTCCAGATTCCGTTGTTTTTACTGATTTCTGGGTTTCTATCCCGATTCTCAATTCTAGCCTTCTCAACCGTGAATGAGTTGCTTAATTGTAATTTAGATCGCTATCTAAATCAAAATTGCGTCGTCTTTGTGTGTGGTTTTACATTTTATAACATGCGAGTGCGTAGCAGGGTTCTGAGATTATTTTTAATAAATTCCAGTGGCAAACTAAAATATATACCTTAATCATGTATTTGGATTCTGAGATTCACAATCAGCGTTTAACCTTTTTGCATCTTAGGATGCAACAAAGGAAATATCGGTTTGGGTTTCAGCATTTTCCATAGAGGGTATAATCATCAAGTTTTTGTGGTGTTATTGCATTGCTGATGGTCTCTTTGTTGATTTCCACCAGGATATACAAAAGAGAGGGCTAGCATCGTTGTAATTGGGCTTAGTATTCACACCGCACCAGTTGAAATGCGCGAAAAGCTTGCCATTCCAGAAGCTGAATGGCCCCGAGCTATTGGGGAGCTTTGTGGTTTGAATCACATAGAAGAAGCCGCTGTGCTTAGCACTTGCAATAGAATGGAAATATATGTTGTTGCCCTATCTCAGCATCGCGGGGTCAAAGAAGTGACTGAATGGATGTCAAAGGTGCTTTCTTGTTCCTGTACTTGGTTTATCATGGAATTTAAGAGAACCTTCATTTTTACAGTCCTATTTACTCCATCAGTGCGTAGGAAGAGAGTTTCTCTTCCTATAAAGAAAATGCAGGATTAGACTTGCCATTATAAGTTAATAAGAGGTGGTCTAGCTAGACGACCTTGAGCGATTAAAACTTTCTATGCTATCTCCAAGTTTACTGCCATTGAATGATTCGGATTTTTCTGTCCTGATTTTGCTTTAATATACGTGGCATGTGAGCTTCTCATGCTTTCTCAGGTCTTGTTTTTTCTAAAATGGCATTTAGTTGTTAAAATATTATTTCTCTTCTTTTCAGACAAGTGGTGTCCCTGTTTCTGAAATTTGTGAACACCGGTTTTTGCTGTACAATAATGATGCTACACAGCATCTGTTTGAAGTATCTGCTGGTCTTGACTCGCTTGTTCTTGGAGAAGGTCAGATTCTTGCTCAAGTTAAACAAGTTGTCAAAGTTGGCCAAGGGGTTGTTGGTTTCGGGAGGAACATTAGTGGGCTGTTTAAGCATGCAATCACTGTTGGAAAGCGGGTTAGAACCGAGACAAATATCGCTGCTGGGGCTGTTTCCGTGAGCTCAGCTGCTGTTGAACTAGCTTTGATGAAGCTCCCTGAATCTTCTCATGCCAGTGCCAGAATGTTGGTAATTGGGGCAGGGAAGATGGGGAAGCTTGTCATTAAACACTTAGTAGCAAAAGGTTGCACAAAGATGGTAGTTGTAAACAGAACAGGGGATAGAGTTGCAGCCATCCGCGAGGAGTTGAAGGATGTTGAGATCATATACAAGCCCTTTCCAGATATGCTAACTTGCGCTGCTGAAGCTGATGTTGTTTTCACAAGCACATCATCAGAAACTCCGTTATTTGTGAGAGACGATGTTAAAGATCTTCCTCCTGTTGGTTCAGAAGTTGGGGGTTCGAGGCTATTTGTTGATATCTCTGTTCCCAGAAATGTGGGTTCATGTGTCAGCGACCTTGAAAATGTGCGAGTTTACAATGTTGATGACCTGAAGGAGGTTGTGGCTGCTAACAAAGAAGACCGCCTGCGAAAAGCAATGGAAGCTCAGGCAATCATTAATGAAGAATCAAAACAATTTGAAGCCTGGAGGGATTCACTGGAGACTGTTCCTACCATCAAGAAATTGAGGGCTTATGCTGAGAGAATCAGACTTGCAGAGCTGGAGAAATGCCTTTCAAAAATGGGTGATGATATCTCAAAGAAAACAAGGAGAGCAGTGGATGATCTTAGCCGTGGTATAGTGAACAAGCTCCTTCATGGTCCGATGCAGCACCTGAGATGTGATGGTAGTGACAGCCGGACTCTTAGCGAGACCCTTGAGAATATGCATGCTCTTAACAGAATGTTCAGCCTCGAGACAGAAGTGGCTGTTTTGGAACAAAAGATTCGAGCCAAACAAAGCCAGAAGTAAGTTCCAACATAAAATAGCTTAATGACACTTCATTAACCTCCGAATTGAATAAGAGGAAATCTTCCTCAACTTTCTGTGAATGCTGCCCCCAAGTGTAAACTTCCCTTTTTTTATGATTGAACTGTGATTCCCTTGAAGGAACACGTCCATTGATTTATTTGGTGCAATACACTGTTTTCAATTTGGAAATTGCTTCTTTTTCTTCTTTTTTTTGTATGCATCCAGTGTTACCAGTAGGATCATCTTTCTAGGATACAGTAGGGTGATATAGAGGTGAGCTTGATCCGTGTATCGATTTGTTGTAAGAGTTCATGGCATGTATCCGGTATACTCTTATCGTTGTAATTAAGTATATACTTATTTTAATATAAAGCTGCCTTTTACTAGTATCTCTTGCGCGTGCACGCCTGCATGATGCACGCACCCTTTTGTTTGTTTAGAAGGATGGAAAGGGTGAATGTGGAAGGAAGGGAAGGGAGAAGGTAATTATTTTTCCATTAGCCAGTTTGGTTACCAAGGGAGAGGAAAAATGGGAGACGCCTGAATTGGGCAGACTGCAAATTACAGAATATGGAAGGATGGGAGGGATCCTTCCCTCGGGCCTCGCATGCACTTTGGAAAAGCTCCTGTGGGCTTTGGCAACCATGAAGTCCCAATAACTTGACTGCTCTTGGTTTCTGTCAAAGAGGGACGCTGCTTCCTGTTTTTATCATCTCAGTGATCAAATGCTGCAAGGGATGGTGGTCATTAAGCATAACAGGAAAAAAAAAATGAAGAATACATGCCAATGCTATTTGTGTTGCGGCTCCAAGTTTCAGACAGAAAATTCTCCATCATGGCAAAATAATTGGTCACCAACCCAAGTGGTTGGATAAAAAGTAGGAGCTGTGTTTTGTTGTCCAACCAATGAGCTTGAGCTTGAGGGTTTCTTAAGTTTGGATTTACGATGAAAGGATAAGTTGATTGCAATCCCCGAAATGCAGAAGGAGCTGATGTGTCGCATGTTTGGCCTCTGCTGTATCGAGCCGAGCTATTTTGTGAAATTCAACATATCAAATTGTTTGACAATGAACTGTTGTGGTGTTCTGTTAGTAAAACCACTTCAATTAAAATTATCATTAAAGATATAATTTAAATTAAATATTTTCTTTGATAATTTAAACATTATTTTTCCAAAAGCTAAATGAGTTGTTTAAGATAATTCTTTATTTGAAAAATACACAAATATCATAAAGAGAAAAAAACAGTAAAAAAGAAACAATAATCAAAACATCACACAGTTATTTTTCAATTAATAATATCAATACAAACTGAGAACTCACCTTCTGATCGATTTTATAATTCTCCCTCTCTTTTTTCTTTTCTGTTAAAGTATTTGGTTATTGTTTTAAAATTAAAGAGACGGAGACAATAAAGATAAAGAAAACATGTTTATTAGCTTTTTATATTTTAAAAATATAAAAATTCATTCCAAAACTATTTTAAAATAAATTTATTTTGTGTCTCAACCTTCTTCTCTTCAATCAAACATGCTGAGCGACACATGTTTTTATCTTTTCTATACCTGTCCTGGGATTAAAAAAATTGAACCTATTAGACTGTGTTTGTTATAAGAGCAAAGAAGCAAAAAATTTAGTGGTGGGGTTTTAACCTCTTTTATATGTGTTTGATATAAACTAATTTTAGCCTTTAAAAGTTATGAAAGGCAGAAGTTCCCTCAAAATTGGGGTTAAGCCTTATTAAATCCCCCTTAACGTATTTCAACATTTCTTTTGCTTCTAACCCTGTTTTGGAATGTGATTGCAGTTATTTTTCAAAATATTTTTCACTCAGAAATATATAAAGTAATGTTTTTTTATTTTTTAAAAATTATTTTTGATATCAGCACATTAAAATGATCTAAAAATATTAAAAAAGTATTAATTTAAAAAAAAAATTCAAATTTTTTCAAAAATATTTTTAAAATACAAAAACAAACAGGACCTCAATACAAGATACAAGTCGAAACAAATACAAAAATGCTTGAAGAACATGGACTAAAAAAGAATATAAGTTTTTGATTGATTTATTGCTTGAAATGTATCATGAAAGGAAACACAAAGTTGAAGTTGGTTTTAAATCATGAGATCTAGTCTATATAGCATAGTTTTTAGACCCGGCTTGGTGGCCCGTTTAAGATCTAGATTTCGGGTTTTGACCGGGTCATCGGATTGCCCGGATTAATTTTTTTGTTTTAAAAAAATCAAAAAAATATTGTTTCAGTAAAAAAAACAAAAGATAATAGATTATAATTGGGCTTTAACCAGGTCTTGTCGAATCAACAGGATGATATAGATTTTTTCTTTACTTTTTTTTTTTTTTCAACTTAACCTGATTCCAATTCAAGATTCATTAGGAAACTATCATCTATATGAAAGTAGTTTAAAAGTATCAAAGTCGGAAGAAAAAATCAAATGAATCTAGGCTTTTTCACAACTATTTTGGTGGGCTTCGACCTTTTTTTTTTTTTTTTTTTTTGGGGGGGGGGGTAAATAGCGAATCTTGTGATATTTAAGTTAGTAAAACGAGGGAAGAACGTAATGTACGATAGGAAAGAAAAATAATAAAAATGCAAAAGAAAGATAATCATGACAATTTTGTGTGTGCGTGGCTATATGATGCAATTGTCTTCCATGATAGCTGATCCTTGAATATTTATATTCAGATCATATGAATTACTTATGGTGGCGAGTAGGGTTGCAAATCTACTTATAAGAGTAATCACAATAAATTATTGCATATTTATTCATTTACCACAATTTTATTTGTGTAAAATGAGATTTTTTTTTAATATATTTATAGTCTTTCTTACATTAAGTCACTCTCATTCTTCACATATAATAAAAAGTAAATATAGCAAAGATATTAAACACGCGGGGGAATTTTCTTTAAAAAAATGAAGAATTTATTCAATTATAATGAAATTTTAACAGGATTTTTTCTATAGAGTATTACCTAAAATTTCATTTTAACTCAATACTTACAACATAATAACATTCAAACCACATGTGACTTAACCCTGAAAGGTGTAACTGGTCAGACTCTAGATTTACTTTCTAGAAATTACCAGTTCGAGTTCTACAAACCTCATAACCACTGGAGGCTTACATGATCGTAAACTTCAGGACCCGTGAGATTAATCAATATTCATGCAAGTTGATTCGGACACCCACATTAAAAAAAAAAAAAAAATCACATTTGACTCATACAACCAACATTCTTATTAACAAAATCTGATAGTGTTCTATTTCCAATACCAGTAAATACATTACATTGGATTGTTTTACAGCTTTGAGAGGGTAAAACTAAAAAGTATGGTATGACACGTGTACGTTGCTTAAAGATTATTTTCTATTTGTACTGTCTATTACCCTCATCCGGTTTCGTAATCTCTAGTTTCGCCCAATAATGCTATCGGTGCGCCTCCAACTAGAGTTGACTGGACAAAATGCCTTCGTTGTCAAAGTAACTTCGCACGAGTTTATCCATCGCTACATTTTTCACTGCTAGGACAAGCTGTTTATACGGCCATGTTTGTTTTTGTATTATAAAAATATATTTGAAAAAATTTAAAAATTTGTTATTTTTTATTTTAGATTAATATTATTTTAATAAACTGATATTAAAAATAACTTTTTAAAAATAAAAAAATATTATTTTAATATATTTATAAATAAAAAATATTTTAAAAAATAACCATAATTATACTCTCAAACAGCATCATATCTGAGAAAAGAATCCAAAGTGCATGGTGCGTGGTAGACACCAACGATAAGATTTGCAAAAATTGTATCATTAACAGTCGTTTTATTATTTTGCTGGTTTATAATAATTGTGCAATGTTACAGGACACTTTTCAAGATATATTTTTATTTAATTGTTATATATTCATAAAAAATATACATTCATAAAAAATATGAATGAGATTATGGAGGAAAAGTGTGTTTTTGTACTCAAAATATTCATTTGAATTAAAGAGTAAATAATGTATCTTTTCTATACAAAAAAAATATTTCTTATTCATATATTTCTTTTTTTTTCTTCACAAAAGAAATTATCAGAAAAAATATTTTTTAAATAAAAACTTATTATGTTATTGAAAGTAATTTTTGATTTGAAAATAAAAAAAAATCATGATCTATAATTTTTATGCACTTATATGAAAAACAAATATAAGATTAATAAACATGAAAAGATTATATAAAGAAATTTAAACTACAAAAATAAAAAAATAAATATTTTATTCTTATTAATGAGCAAAAATTTTCAAAATATCTAAATATTAGATTAATACGTAATTATTTATAAAGTAATTGTTAATGTTAACATAAAAAAGCTCAAATCTTCTTAAAAACTATGTCATGATAGGGTAATTATTTAAATAAATTTATTTAAAGATAAATTTATTATAATTTTTTTTAAAAAATGTTAAGGGTTATTTAACAAAAAGGTTAGGTGCGTCTGGTTTAAAAAAACAGATATAAGACACGCATAGACCTCGAAAGCCAGGTTTGTCCACCTGGGTTGATAACGTGTTATCTTATGGTTCAAATTTTAGCTTGGCTGGAAAGTAATAGTTAAAGTTTTTTGACATAAAAATTTTAAATTTCAACTCGTTTTAACAAGAAAAAACACCTAAAAATACCCTGAAAATCTCTATAAAATCATTACAACCTTAAAACATAATTTCATATGAGATTAAAAATTGTAAACCAAACCAAATGAAAATAAAATTAATGGATATTAATCTATTATTTTTGTTAAGTTGAAGGACAAAATCACTTTCATTTAAACTACTCTTATTAAAACGAACTAATTCACAACAAGATCAAACATTTTAATTGGTGAAATACGGTCAACCGAGCACTTTCTCTCTCCCCTAACATTTAAGAATCGAAACATGATAAAAATAAAGTTTAAGGTTGAAAAGAAGAAAAATAGAGACCATACTGAATTTTCTCTCCTCACATTTGTGTTTTTTTTGGTTAATTGTTGTTTTAATTTTTTAATTATAATCTAAAACATTATCGTTGTAAATTGCATTATAGGAATCTACATTTTGTATGTATCTTATATAAGTGTCTTGTGTTATAGTAAAAAATCAATGTCTTTTATTTTTTTTTTTAAATTTAACATATATATCTTGAACAATCCTACTACACGGGGAAACAAAACAAGAGAAGTTTGTTTGTAAATGTGGTGAGTTGCGATTGAAACTGTGTTTTAACTCAATTATAATTTTAAAAATTAATGTGTTTTACCTCTATAAAAAGAGCTGGTGTGGTTGGTATTGTGGTATTTTTTATGGTTGTGGTTTGAAAAAAATTATTTTTACAAAAAGTATTTTTAGTTGAGGTTGGCTTGGTATTTATATAGGTTTGGTTAACACTATGGTTGAAATTGAAGTAGAACAAAAAGTAGTTTAATGTGTTTGGTTAAAAAAAATACTTTTTAAATTGAGGTTATATATATTGATGGTTTTAAATTTAAATATTGTAGATTTAATTACTGCTATTATATCATGAAATAAATAATACTTATATTAAATATTTTTTATTGTTCCATTAAACTATCTACAATTTCATTACATACGAAATCCATCCGACAAGGACTATAGTTTCCTTGGTTTCTTAAATGCGCAACAACATCAGGTAAAATATCATCATGAACAAAATTGGGATTGCGATCAAATTCTGCAAATACTACGTCATCAAGTGATCTTCTTCTAATTTTTCAAATAAAACACAATTAAAAATAAAAATAAAATTTTTTTTAACTAGGTCAAATCTGGTTTAGTGCATTTAACTTTAGGCTGATTTCACTGTTCACTTAAGTGAACAGTGAATTATAATTCACTCTCTACCGTGTCCACAAGTTTGCGGAAAGCAACTGAGTTAAAGCAGAGAGCTGCTTTCCGCAAGCCTGCGGTTTTAATAAAATTTAAATGGGTCTCACGTGAATAGTTAACTGTGGTTCTTCGCTATCAAATATTTAACATATACGGTTTGCTTTAAAAGTAGCCGCGTAAACAAACATACATTTAATTAATAAATAAACACCACTGTTTTGCATAGATTCCAAAGAAAAATCTTTCTCGAAATCTTTATTATAAAAAGCTATAATTTATATTTTTTTTTAAGCCTATTTTTTAAACCACAGATGCAAATATAGAAGCTATTTCGTTTTCCTATAGCTAATCTTTACCATCGCAATGGTGCATGTAAATATTTTCTTCCAAGATCATGTACCTAGGATTGCGGATTGCAATAAGAGAAGGAAAAGAAAAGAACATTGAAATCTTTCCCGGCGATCCTTCTCTTTCTTTTCCCAGAAAGTTTAGAAGTGCAATCGATCCTGCGTACGTCAAAAGGTTAAAAGGGGCTCTAAAATCAGAAATATTGTGGTGCATCTTTTGTAAACACTAGCACGTACGCCCATTTCATGAGGAATTCCTGCCCCTATCAGCATATAAAAATTCACACACACGTCCCTCTCTAGCTACGGAATCAAACAAACTCACGATCCCATTGTGCTTTTTAGTCACAAACTAGGAGAAACCATTGCTTTGCATTGATAGCTGTGTTATTTGCTACGGAGAAGTCACATTTTAAGTGAGGCTCGTCCAGCAAAGCAGGCTTTAGAAGGGTCCAGTCCCTAACAAGTGACATGACCACGCCTCCAACTCAAAAGATTACGAGAGATTGTATTTGAAATAGAGTAATCAATTTACAAGCACTGGAAAACAGATAATAAAACGTTTTAAGATCAGAGGATTGGTATTTACTTCGATTTACATTAGTCAACAAATTTATAAATTGAATTTCTTTTATAGATTGATTCATATATATATATATATATATATATATATAGAGAGAGAGAGAGAGAGAGAGAGAGAGAGAGAGAGAGAGAGAACAGATTAATATGCCAGAGAAGAACACGACTTTGCCCCCTCCTGTTGATCTAGTCTTGCTAGCTTGCTCGCCTTCACCGTTGGAGAAGTTAAATTCTGATTGATGATGGTGGGCCGTTTCCTGAGACTTGGACCAGACCACGAGTCCTTATTTTGATGCAGCCATAGACTAGGAGAGAGTGATGCAACACTTCAAAGAAATGACTAAAAGTTGTCCTAAAGAACTGGTATTATAACAGCCAAATTTAGAATAAGGGATGCAACATTACACAGACAGCTACAAATTGATTGATGGGCAAGAGCGAGGCTATGACAGAAACGCGGTAAGATGAGGATACTGATTGTCAGAATAAATCATAAATCTGAGGAAATTCATGTGAACATCTCTAATGATTGTCTTAGCCGCTAATTAGATCATAAACATATTTCAAAACGTAGTGGGATACAAGATCAACTGCATTTGAAATCAAGAAATTGTTCAAATTACACAGAAGAGGTCGGGCCAAAATGATGCATGGAACAGAAAAAAATATAAAAGCAAAACATTACATGGGGGACCTAAGCCCATCAATATCACCCCACTCTCAAAGGGGTCCAAGGCACTTTCCTCTTCTTTTTTTCCCTTAAAAAAAGAGAAAGAAAAACAGCAAGGAATCATAACAACAAAATGATTCAATCATCATTTCAAGCCCCCAGCAACCTCAATGATTCTGTCCTATTACCATTGATTCCAAATACACATGACACGGTCCTAAAACTAGCCCACTTATTCGTTAAAGTCCTAAAACGATATGATTGTTAACTAGGAACAACAACCATAAACAAAAAACAAAAAATAAAAAGCTCCATTATCCTAACATTTACACCTTTTTGTTGAAGAGATGATGATGATGATCTCCTACAAATACAATACAAATTCTCTCTCAACAAGAGCTGTGGATTGAGTTTTTGAAAAGGAAAAAAAAGCACAAAACAAAAGACAAGCTTCGAGCACCCACCCAATCAATTCCTGTGGGGTATCGATCTCTCTAATGTTATCACTCCCCCCCCTGCAGAAAAGACCGCGCCGTCTGCTACCAGCTTGTCCCCCTTTTAAATAGAACTATGCTTCCAAATCCAAAGTTTTCTAATATTTTTCTCCCATGAATTTTTAACAAAATCAATTATTTCACCCTATTTTTTCCACCCGTTAAAATCTAGCATTTTCAAAGCCGTGCAAGTCACTGACTCTATTCAACGACTTTTTCATTGTGGCTACTTTAGCCAGCTTCTCAGCCGCCCTCCAAGCTGAAGTGGGGGTAAGTGGCTCGCCATTCTCATCCATCGTAACCATTTCTCTCCGCCGTTGCATCATCATTTGCTGCTGCTGCTGCTGCTGCTGCTGCAATTGATGATGCTGCTTCCGCCATTGCACCTCTGCCAATTCAGCCTCCAACCTCCTAACATACTCGTCAGCTGATATTAAATTAGACTGCAATATCAAAGCTCGAGATGATACGAGCAAGTGATGTGCACTTGTAAACTCATTATGCTCCACGAGCCGCCTAGCCTCGGCCAAGGCTCGAGTTGTGATAAACAAATTACTCAGACGTTGGATCTTAGGGCCTGTTGACGGGAGAGCGTGGGGCCGTGGGACTAGTAGAGACTGATCACGGTCATACACGACCTCTTGCGTGGCGGGATCTTTGTAAAGGCATCGAGCAGACATCACATGGTGGGACCCAACAGCCGATTGTGGAACTCTCAGCTCCACTAACAGCTCCCTCTCTTCTTCGGCGTACAAATCGCCAAGCCGAACGGAACCCGAACCGAGCACATTTGGTCTAGAATTGCAAGGATAAACCGCTACAATTTCAGCAGGAGCGGAGCTGGAGGCGAATCCAAGCTGAATTCTTAAATCCTGCACCACAACACTCAATAAACCACCAACACATTTAGCAAAGGCATCCTCAGCCGGCTCCTGGCTGTTGCCACCGCTTTGACCAAACCCAAATGAATGAACCGGGATCTCGATATGTGCAAAGCGGGTAGACGACTTGTGGATAGACGTGTGCCTATGATTTGAGTTATTATCCGATACCCTCTCGTCCTGACCGTCTGATAATAACATGATGCTGGCCACAGGATTTCTCTCCCTCCTGTCTTCAAGAACCTTGGTCGCTTTCCTCAAAGCTTCACCAACACTACTGCCTTGACCACATACAAGTCGGTCAATAATGCGCCGAGCTGACCGCTGTCCATTAGGCGTCATTCTCTTCAAAGGCAATAGCCTTTTAGGACTACTCGAAAAGGCCACAATAGAAAGTCGATCAGCAGAGCCAAGAGAAGAAATAACCAGACGCATGGCGCGTTTCAGCATTTGCAACTTCGCCCCGGTCATGCTGGCACTAACATCAAGAACCGTTATCAAATCAATGGGTGCTCGACGGGAAGGGTCTAAAAGAGATGCTGTTGAATTTGAACTGTTGCGTGTGGTTAGTGATGGCAATGGTGGTGGAGCTTTCACTCTCAGAGCCACTGCATAAGTTTCATACCCGCGGCCTACAGATATGACAGCTACTTCTGGCAATAATCTGACCTGAACATTCCTCGAAAAATCTCGGTCATTGATTGAAACTTCATCCGATTTGACGACTGAAGTAGAATGGGCGGGGAAGAATCCTTGAAATTCTTCAACACCGTCATCATCTTCATCCACACTTTCGTCAGCTTCAGGAATTGGGTTGAATCTGGCACCGGCAGTTGGAGATAATAATGGTTCATCGTCATCATAGGATCTTGAATCGGAATATTTTGGTGTTCTTGGTTGTGGTTGTTGTGGGGTGGGTGTGGTTGTGGTTTTTATGGCTCTTGGTGATGATTCTACAATGACAACCTTTTTCTCTTCAACTTTGGTGATGGTGTTGGTGCTCGGGTCTTCTTCTAAATTATTGTCATTTTGGTGGAGGTTTTTGTGGATGGCAAGTAAAGGAACATCTTTCCAGGTAGAGTTGCAGACAGGGCACACAAGACTGCCATGCTTACGAACATAGGAAGCTATGCAAGGGAAGTGGAAGGCATGTGCACACTCTGCTGTGTAAATTGCTGTGCCTTGACCTCTTTTTACGCTATTCAAGCAGATTCCGCAGCTACTCTGCAACAACAATAAAACAAAACCCATCAATTGTCAATAAAGTCAAATCTCTTTATGATAAGTAGCAATGAGATCTCAATCACACCGAAAATCAGCCTTCTTGAAATTAAAGATAAAACTGAGAGAGAAATAAGAATCTTTTTTCATAGTTGGAAATGGAGAAATCTTACTCTGAATTTGAAGCTATTCTTGAAGAGAGACAATTTAAGAGGAGATCTAGGAGAAGATGGATTTGAGCTCAGTAGTGATTTGGGGTTTTTAGTAGTGGTGGTTATTTTCGGTGCGGTTTTGCAATGGAAGGCGGGGCTCCCGTTTGTTGAAGGAGATTCTACAGTATTTGTGCGGCAACGCAGGTTGGGATTTTGAGACGGCAAACGAGGCGTACTGGGGTTGCTTGCACTGGAGAAAAATCCTAGCTTTGCACACCGTCTGGGGCTAGGACTTGGACTTGGACTTGTGGTTTGTTGCTTATCAGAGATTGTGGTTTCTCGGTCTCTAGGAATTGTTGTGCAAAAAGCTCTTCTCCAACCGGTACCCATTTTTCAGTTAGGGGCCAGAGCAAGAATCAAAGAAATCCCCACCTTTCTTTTACCTTTATAGAGAGATGAGGAAGAAGATAACAGAAGGGAGTTTTGTTTTGAAGGATCAAAGGCTGACACTGAAGACAAAAAGAGTGCAGGATTGAATTCAGAAATACAACAGCAGCGTGGGATCAAATGAAAAAACAAAATAAAGGCGATGAGACAAAGTAGTGAGATTTATAGATTGATAGTATAATATGAATAGAACCCCAAGTCTGTATTTCTCTCTCTCTCTCTCTCTTGCTCTTCCCGTCTTTTTTATTGCTCTATACCATCGATAGCCCCGAAAAGATATCTGGCAGAAGGCAAAAGGCTTTGATGAGATCTACAGCTCTCTCTATCTCTATATGTTCGATGCACAGAGAGAAGTTTAGCTGTCTATATATCCATCTTGGAAATGGTTAAATAATGAATTTACCACGGTGACTGACATCTGCTGGTTATATTTACTTCTCCGGTCAACGAAAGCTAGCCACATGGTTTAGCTACGTGTATCTCTTTATTTTTTTTAAAAATAATTTTTTTATATTTAAAATTGTTTTCACAACCTATTAAAAAATAATTTTTAAAAAATATAAAATATATTATTTTAATATATTTTTAAATAAAAAATAATTTTAAAAATATCATTTTAATATATAGCTTTAATAAAATAAAATTTTCAAACAAAAAAAATATTGATAAAAAACTTTCTAAACTCTCGAAAATACAAAAATATAGTTAATTGAAATTCACATGACTCATTCGAGGGGAACACAAACCCAAAGAAACAAGGTTTTTTGGCATTGAACTAGGAGATTGCATGGCCGACTAAGGAATTGGCAGAAGACAATCAATCGTATATGATTTAACTCAAAATATCCTTTGGTTTTTTTTTTAGTTCAACCGAACCAAAAACCAGAGAGACCAGCTTTACTGTCAAGGGTTTGTTCTTCTAACCATCGAAGTTCAAATCTTGAATTACTAGTCAGATTTTAAAAAAATATCAATTAGAGCTCGATGACAAGTCAAAAAACAAATCTTAAAAATGGTTTTTCTTTAACAAGGCGCGCGATCCTATTGCAAGATCCATGTAAGAATGCGTAGCCTTCAACATCGTAAGAATGCTAGCAGAACCATAACTGGAACTACTTAGAGCTCGCCCGTCTCTCCTGCATGATTCACAAATGGTAGTTGTTCTTGTTCTCTCCTGCACGGCTCTGGAAGAAGCAACATCAGCCGTTGATCTCTTTTTGTCATTTTAGCATGATTGCATTGATCAATTAAAAAAAGAATCTCTTAAACGTGGGACCGTATAGGAGGGGTAGTTGTACGAGATATAGGTACCTAGGATTGGAGGCAGGCTACCGAAGTAAAAATGTTTTTAGTAGGGAGATAGGAAGGCTTTTGATATACACATGTCAGGAACTAACATTGCATATTTTGAAATTTAATTGCTGTGGCGCAGTAGAAAGTAAAGACATTAAATGCGTCAATAGAAGTCAGATTTTCTCCAGTGGCTCATTCGCCCATTGGACTGGTCCTTTCTAGGGGTGTCGGTAGTTTGCAGGGCTCTTTCAAATCCTTTATGTCCTACTTAACATGTCAAAATACTTGCCCCGAGAGGGTCCGTGTTTACCACTTATCGGGGTCCAATTTTTACCTCGCTGGGGTGGTATATTTCTGTTTAAAAAAAAAAAATGCAAGGAGAATCCACTGTGCATTTAAATGCATGTTTACTAGTATAATTACTATTATGCTCCTTCAAGCAAAATCATTACAAGATTAACTGTGCGACCATTTATTCTTTTTACCTTTTAAAAACACAGTGCAATAGCTATACTGCTTGAAAAACAAAATGTTTTAAGAAATTACACAGGGATAATTAGGTCTTTTTAACAAGGGGGCTATTTTATCTTTTAAATAACATAACTATTATTAAAAAAAATTATTCATGCGTGTGGTGTCACTCATCACTAAACATTTGATTTTTTTTATTTAATTTGATTTTTTAATATTTCATTTATTAAAAATTAATTTTTATACCTCTCTTTTCAATATTACTTTTATAAAGTTATCTAAATCTTGTATTCATAATTGCATGGTTAGCGGCTTAATTCATGTTGATTAAGATATTTTTTCGTTGCTTTTTCATAATTTATTTTTTTTAAATTATACCCTTCAATATTAAATTGTTTAATAACTTAGTTTCATGATTTTATTCCATTTGTTTTTTATAGAGTTATTTCGGTATCACGATCAAGTCATATATAAGGCTCATTAACATGTATGAACTTGAGTCAGATTATTTTGGCTTTTTTTATTTTTATCAATTTTATTTTTCGTTTTTGTATTTTTTTTTCTATTCATTTGAATTAGTTAATTTTATTAAACACAATGTAGTCAGTAATTTTTTCAAAAAAGATATATTTTCATCAACTTAGCATTTATTTTTATATTGGAAAAATCTGGGCTGGCCCGCGGTATATCACGTCCCTGTCTAGTAATTAGCGATAGTGAGATTGTGGTGTAAATGCATATGGAAGATGCTGTCATGCCGAGAAAGAATCTGTGCTTGCTTGCATACATAATGAAGACAATACAGCAGAGAAGGTCGAAAAAACGAGCAGCCAACTAGAAGGGGTAAATATGATCCTCCATGACGACAGGAGATAATGTTAGCTTACTGGAGATAGCAGCAATTCACTTTCCTTATCTGAGATATGGCGATTGAATCTACACATTCTAACTGTCTCGGCCTCATCTCTTGTTCATTTTCATTATCCAAGTACCAGTACTGGTTTTGATAGAGATCCTAAAATGGGACGTATGATGGTAGATGCTTAACCAAATCTAAAATCTTCGTCAAACATGCACTGCCCCTGGTTTCTATATTTGTTCTCGACAAGGGATCTGGTGGTCAGTAGTGATCATGGCTTCAAGAGATCAGGGAGGGGGGGGGGGGGGGATTGCCCACCAACTTTAACCACCATGGTAGATATTCTAGTTAGTCAATTTTCTTAAGAAGTTTTCAATTCGATCCCTTCGAATAAAAACTTCATTTCTCTTTCTTGGCCACTTGAACATTTATCTTATTAACTCTCATAAGCAAGGGAACCCCCCCCCCCCTTACCCCTTCAATAATATGCATTTTATTTTAATGTTCAAAGATATTTAATTGACATAAGAATATTTATTTACTTTCTTGTCTAGTAAATAAAAAAAAAAGATATTGAAAACAAGTAAAATGAAAAAAAAAATCAACAACAATTCAATACAAGTGATGAATGATTGCAATATTATGGAAATATATCACTACGATATTCCTTAAACGTCTCAATGATCATATTTGTTAACAAAAAAAAAAAACAAGAATGAATCATTTCATAGAAAGAGAAGTAAAAAAAAAATGAATCTTAATTACTAACAAATAAAATAACAACGACGAAATCGAGAAGAAAAAAATTTGAAAAAACAAAAAAGAAAATTACCCAATTCTGTTTAAGTCAGTATATAGGTGAATTCTTAAAGAAAAAAACATCATTTGAAGGTTCTGGACATGATAATTTTTTATCACATATGGCTTGAGCAAAAATCAAACAAAATCTATAATCTAGTCTTGGGATCGAGATAAACCCATGAAAAGCAAATAGAATAAAATGACGAAACGAAACTATCAAACCAACCTAATATTGATGAGCGAAGTTGAAAAAAAATGAAAAGCAATGAAAAAAAAACTCAAGTCAAACCTAGTTAACATGCTGAATCAATGACCTAAAACATGATATCGTGATAACTTTATATAAAGAAAAGTTAGAAAAATAACGCGTACCAATTTTCAATGAACCTGGTGATGAGGGATGAAATAAAAAAAAATTAAAAACGACTAAAACTAACCCAATTTAATCTTCAAAACTTGTAACATGGATCATGAGGTTAGATTACAACATAAAATGCAAACCCAAAAAAATATTAATGGCAAATTCTCACCCAACCATAATAATTAAGGATAAAATTGAAAAAATAAATTCAACAAAAAAAAGGAATCAAAAAGAAAAAAAATGTAGATTTGAAAAGAATGATGACCAAATTTAACACAAAAGGAAAATCAAATCAAATCATAAGGGATGAAATTGAAAAATAATTTCAATTAAAAAAATAATAAGAAAAAATAATAATAATAATTAAAAGAAAGTGAACCAGATTTTATATAAAAATCAAATGTCAATAGATAAATTGAAAAAAAAATAATTTAATAAAGGATTTAAGATAAAATATATTGTAATTAAAAGAATGAAGACTTCATCTGATTCAATAAACAAATAACCAAATTTCTTTGTTTTTTTCAATAGCCAATCTGTTTTTCTAGGAAGGGAGAGAGGAAATAGAGAGGGAAGAAAAAACCACCAATCTTCTTGTGACACATGCCCCTTCACCATAACGGGGGTAGCAAGGTACATTGAATACCGTCCTAAAAAGAGACGTTCTGAGTTTTTATGGTACCGTATGCACCACCAGAAAGGTGCGAGCGGCATTCACTTGTCGACACGTGTGATTTATTTAAATTATATTTTTTATATATTAAAATACCTAATTACCCATTACCTTACATGAGAATAATAAAAAAACATAACAAAATTATGAAAGTGCCCTTGCATCCAAGGCCAAAAAAAAATAATTTTGTGGGAAATTTAAGTCATTACACCATACACAAAAAAATAAAAACTGAAAAGCCCAAAATACACATTGAATGAGGCAGTTTGTTTTTTCTTTTAAAGATAATTTAGTAATTATATTATGAAACAAAGTAAAAATTATTGTTTATTAAGATGTTATGTCATTACAGTGACATTATTATTCATAACATGAATAATAACATCACATATAATGATGAGAGTAATTTGTTATTAACTGGTAATTTAAATATGTCATATGAGAAAATAAAATTAATTATTTACCATGAAAACTCTGGCTGAATTTTGTTCAAATTTATTTATTTTTTACTCTTTAAAATCAATTACTAAATTAAATTTCAGATCAACAAAGTAAATAATAAATTTCATAAAAATTATTTTTTGTTATATATAGATATTGGGAAATTTGTTAATAAAATTTTCTTAAAATAACCGGGAAGGCTTTTAAATTTTAATTGATATGATAATTCAGAATCATCTATTCTAAAATATGTTATTTCATCAAATTTCTCTGCTGCTGTGTTAATTCCCCGTTTCTTTTTAATTTGTATTCTAATTGCCTAATTCACGCCTTAATTTTTTTTAAATAGCTGATCTCTCCGAATGTAAAACCTTGACCATATGAAATCTAGCTGTCTCCCTTACTCAAATGTTTTTTTGGGTAAAGGGCCCCTCTAAATCTCGAAACTTGAAAAGCATAGAACTAGTAAACAAACCAGGCAGCTCCTCCCCTAACTCTAATTCATAGAGGCATCCAAAATTAACTACTCGCAGTTAATTGCTCATTAAAGTTAGCGAAAACCAAAAAGGTCAAGAAAACGGAGTCACGGTTCTGGGACCTTCCCAAAAAGAGTGATTTGACAGTGGTAAGTTAGAGTGCATGTCATCAAATAGTCAATTATTCAGACACTCACGTGGGTCCCTTTTTCTTAAGATCCGTAAACTTAAGACTAAAGCCACGAGATAACCCATGCTGTATAGCTTGGCTAATGTCTTTCCTCCTCATTGCTGACGTTTTTTTTTTTTTTTTAATTATCTCGGGGAATACCAAAGCTGGATTGGTGAAATGTCAACTCCTTCCGGGAATAAAGTATTAAAATTAGTGTATAATTTCAGTCTTAACCAATCATGTTGGAGTTACAAGGTTTATTAGTTATTTTTAGGAGGAGTTAGGCAAAGTAAAGATACCTTTTTACTTCCTTTTACAGTTCCGTGTCCTTGATGATGCTCTGGAAGTAGCTAGGTTAGCCTGCCTTGTTTGTTTTGGATGAAGCTACAAGGTAGGTTTCAGTAGCGTTTGGCCAGTTTTTTGATGCTTATGTTTTTGGAGACAACACTCAAGCCCTGGTAAGACGTATCCTCTCACTGCAATGGAGGAATTAGGAAACAGTGCGTGCATGATCACTACGTCTGAACTTGCAATTGTCGGGTTTAGTACTACTGGTACTTTTAATCTACTGCTGTATGATTGGCTAATCAACTTCATCGTTGAAGAGATGTCTCGTGCTACAAAAGAAGGTTGATTTTCAAGATATACGGTGTCTATATATGCCATTTTCATTTTATCTCTCGCATTTACGAGCTCTCTTCGGGCCTCCGCTTGTGATCTTAAATCCACCGCCCCTGCAGCTAGCTAGGTGGAATCCAATGTTAATTTCTAGGTCTGGTGTCACTTACTTTAAGCTTGATGCTAACATCCATTATAATATATAAAAATGGTTATATATATGTATATATATATATATATATATATATATATATATATCTATAGACACACACACACATACATGTGAAGAAGCAAAGTAACAAGATATGGCCGGAATCAAAATCTGTGAAAGTCATAAATCTCAGCTCAATCTTTTGAAATACAGTACCACTTTTTTAAAACCATGAATTATATATATTTGGAAACTCATTATCGATACATATGTTGACGAAACATGAAACCGTTAAAAGTTCATGGACCCGACCCAACTTTAGAATTATAAGACATGTCTTTAATTGTATTTAATATTATCATAACAGTTTTTTTTTTTAAATTTATTTAAAAATATATTAAAATAATATAGATTTTTTTTATTTTTTTTAAATTTAATTTTCATACGAGTGTATCAAAATAATTTGAAAAAGCAAAAAAATTAATTTTAAGAGAGAAAAAAAGCAATTTTTTTTATTTTTTTAAATATCTTTAAAATACAAAAACAAACAAACACTATAAGAAAAAAAAAAAACTGAAAACAGTGAGAAGGATCATCGAGTTTCGAACACAAGAAAGGGGAGTCTCCATTGATTTTCTTATTTTGTGGTGTATATCCAAAGAAATACGAGTTTTAATCTGAAATTTAATTTTTTATATTTTTTTTGGTAATGAAATTAAGTTGAGGATTTCAAGTTCATACAACACGAGAAGGTATCTCATCAGAAACAAACGCGAATATAATTAAGCGAACGACGGGTTTGTTGTTGCTTATAATGTCCAAAAGCGGGCGGCACTAAAACGTGTTTCTGGTCAACGTACAAGTACTTTTAGAGGCAAAGTCAGTGTGTAATTGCAATTTGCGAGTCGTTAGTTAATTAAAATATTATTTTCTTCGCGGGGAACCTAGTTTGTGATCCCCAGTGGCCTCCTAGCATACCATGTGGGCTGTCCAGGTGATCATCACGCTCCTTGTCCTGCATCTACGTGGCATCCATTATTTTTAAATAAATGTCATGTATTTTTCAGCTAATCATTGTTGACTATAAATTTCACAAAACGATAATCGATGTTGTTGGCTCCAAATTTACAAAAGAAATAAATTGCTGTTGGCTACAAAACCTCCTCCTCCTCTTCTTCTCTCATTATTTCGTTTCTGAAAGAAAATCTTAGAGCTATAATATTCCGAGCACGAACTGCTTTATAAAATAGTTTTTGTTGTTATATTTGTTTTTCTAACACTTTTTTATAATAAATATTTAGAAAATTATTCGTAATTGAAAGGACGCAAAATACGTAAAAACTAAAAATTAAAATTTTATAAAAAAAATATTTTTGGAAGATTAAAAAATAAATTAAAGGTAAAACTTTAATATACATACCTAGTTTATTTTTTAAAATTCCAGGTTTTTTTCTCTTTCAATTGCATAATTTTACAAATCTATTTATTGTTTTTTTAAGGCACTGACATGATGAATCAGAGTTTGGTATGATTTATTATTATTATTATTATACAATTAAAAAAATGTTACTAAACCTGTTAGAGTTCACAACCTAGGTCATAAGTTTAGAAAGTTAACTAAAATTAAATTGAATCGATCCAATATGTCATTTTCTCAATGTTTTTTAATATAAACTTTAGTTTTTTTTTTAAAAAAAATTCAAACTACTTCTTATTGATTGTTCAGAATGCCTATAATCTTGCGCATCTGGTCTTGAATTATTTTTTTATCATGTTTTATGTTATTTTTTTTATACCCGTCAAGTCGAATGAGTCACATCAAAATAATTTTCACGTGATTTAATTTAAAACTCGAATCTGATAAGAAATCAAGTCCAAAGTTTTCAGATTTAACTTACTAAATTGGATTTAATGATTATATCAAAAAACATTCCATGACTTAAATATTTTTTTAAATTAAAAAAGAAATAATCCAACTCGTAATCGTAATGAAAAGGAGATGTATGTGTGTAAAGATTTTTTTTTAATTTTTATTTTAGTTTAATATGGGTGTCCGGGGCAGTTTGCACGTATCTCGACTAATTCAACGGGTCCTGAAATTAATGACCATGTAAGCCTCCAGTGACTATCATATAATGTATGCGTGTAAAGATTAGTAGAGAAAGAAATGTTTCGACTTGCAACATGTTAGCGTTGGCCTGAAATCCCCTAAAGAAAAAAAAATGTTTCACCATTACTTTAGATGGGGTTCAAATATAACATATAAAATTGGGAGTGGTAAATACTATATTCTCCATCATTTTCACTAAAAAAAAAATGAATCAAAATCATCTCAAGAGCTCATAGAATATAATTTAAATCTCAAAGAGAAAGTCAATGACATCAGTCTTGATGGTTTTAATGGTCGGCAGAAGTTTTCTCTATTTTTTCTGTATCTAGAAATGGAATGTGAAAGAAATGAAGGTGGGGATTGAAATGAAAATATTGAAAATACGGGGATCTAATGACACATGAATAGTAAACAAATGGCGATTTACGAACGCGTGAGCTGTGAGGATGAGTGAATAATTGTAGTTATAGTGATTTCATATAATATTTCAATATTATTATAAAAAAAATAAGCAATTTCCATTCTCCCTCTAACTCTTAAAATTGAAATAGAATGAAGAAAACAATCAAAACCAATTCAAAAAAGGTGCACAACATTCCATGAAGATTTGGAACAAATGTTTGGAATGCGGTTGAAAACGTGTTTTTAAAAAAATTAAATTTTTTATAAAAAATTAATTTTTTTTAATATTTTAGATTGTTTTGATGTGCTGATCTCAAAAATAATTTTTAAAAAATAAAAAAATATATCTTTTTGATGCATTTCAATATGAAAAATATTTTGAAAAGCAACCATAACCACACTCTTAAATAAACTGGCATCGATGATAAACTGGCATCGATGTTCCATGTTAGAGATGGGAAACAAATTAAAAAAAAATAATAAAAAGATTGTGAAAATTCAGTGATTTTTTTTCATAATAAAACCCGGGGAACAAAATTAATATTGTAAAACCAAGTTCTCTAAAAGGTATCCCAATACCAACACGGGCATCGAAGGAAAAAAAGAGATTTTAATCACAATTTAGAGATTTTTTTTCTTAAATTCATGGAACTCCCTTCCATCCATACAAGAGCAAGAAGGGCATTAATTGAGACACGTCTAAATCTAAGAAACAGTCCTTGTTTAGAAACAGCAACTAAAGCCATCTACAACTATATTTCTAGGCTGAAAGACACAGTAGAAGACTGAAAAAGCAACCAAAAGAAAAAAGAAACAAAATGATTTAGGGAACCGGAGGCAAATAAACGACAAATAATGAAAGGGGCACAAAAAAAAGGGACATAGTAGCTTAAAATTGAGAAAACATGCACATAAAAAAGGGAAAAACGAAGCTAATGATGCATATGAACAGAGAAAGCAACGCACAACTGAGTATAAAAAAAAAACACAAATGGGAATAAATTAACAAAGAAATCCTTGGCATGACAGTAAAACAATACACAGCCGAGATTTTCAGAGGAAGAGAGGCACAAAACATGTACAAACCAAGCACAACAACACAGATTAAGACAACAACAATCAATCAATGGATATTAGTAAGAAAACGACACAATCAAGATCGATCATCGTCATAGACATAGAGCCAGGGACAGGGAAAAGCAGTGAAAAAAATTCTTTTATAAAAGGGAGCTCGTCAACCAACCTCGAAATCTAACCTAGCTAGTTAAAAGCAATAACAACAAAATAATAAGGCACAGATGGCAGAGTCGGCGAGCAAAAGAGAGAAATAAAGAAGGAAGGCATAGCATGAAAAATAAAACAATTAAGAACCAACAAAAAGGTGAAATAATAATTTTTTATTTTTTAAAATTTATTTTTAATTTTAATATATTAAAACAATCCATAAACATAAAAAAAACAATTTAACCTTCCGAAATTGATTTCAGCCCTCCATCGGCCAGCCAATCATAAAATGATTAGTCGAGCGAGCTTCTCGAGTCTTGAAAACTCCGTGGCAACACACTGCATTTCTCTCTTGTAATTTGGTGCTTAGGTTTCGGAAGAGACAGGTGCATCTGCTTGTGGATGTTCCATATAATCAAAGGGCTGTACATCTCGATTATTAAGAATTTAATTATTAATTGATGAAAAAGAAATGAGACTAGGTGAGCTAACATGATGAACCCTAATCAAACACCCTTCCGATGGATACCAATACAAAATTTGGTTCCGCGTATCTTGAGAAGTTGGTAGTTATTACGGGCACCATTTTTAAAAGAAATAAAGCAATCACTGCTGCTAAGTGTATATTTAAAGCCATGCTCTCGAACCTACTCACCGGCACGTGAATGGGGGGTCAAGTTTAGGTTTAGCCCATTTATCAGGTGGCTAATTAACAAGAAGATCAAGTTTTATGTTAAATTGTAATTAATAGGTGAATTATTTAATCAAGTTGCACCATCAATCCAGAATGTAGAAGACGCTGTTCTCGAGACGAAAGAACCCATGTAGAAAACCCCCACATTCCACGTGATCGAGTTGGACAACCATATGAAAGAAGATCCCATCATTTAGCCGACTCTAATTTCCACATGCCTTTTTTATTACTTGATCAAGACCATGCTACTAAAAAATTACTTCTTCTTTATAACAATCTGAAAAGTGTTATAAATTTAAGATATATTTAAGACCAAG
>Ga0325411_1001723_pt1 | contig 24508 bp, 15 predicted proteins | sample PopdelMetagenome_13_FD_206181 | JGI IMG/M metagenome (GOLD analysis project Ga0325411, IMG submission 206181) | Populus deltoides microbial communities from Bellville, Georgia, United States - Xylem-PdIQD-R4 | ecosystem: Host-associated > Plants > Phyllosphere > Stem > Wood/Secondary xylem... | reverse complement strand
AGCAATTTGACTGACACGTGAGTCATCTTCTAGCAGACTTATAATGGCTTACAGGATGGCATTCAAATCGCCTTGGTGACCCCTCTATCTCCAGGTGTCCCCTGTGGCCAACAAACCACTGGTTTATTTTATTTTGTGGCCTTTAATTTTTCAAAGTATCTCTTCAATTTATTTCTCATTCAATCTTGTTTCCCAATTATTTTATTTCATTTAATTTTTATATTACATTTCATCCTCATTCTTTTTATTGCTTTTTTTTATATCCTTTTCTTGATTTATTTTATTTTTTAATTTTTTTTCTCTCATTGTTTTATTTCATTTAATTTTTATACTAGATTTGATCTTTGTTTTTTTATTGCTATTTTTTTTTATTTCTTGATTTAATTTATATTTTAAATTTTTTCACTCATTGTTTTATTTCATTTAATTTTTATATTAAATTTGATTCTTATTCTTTTGATTGCTATTTTTTTATCCTTTTCTTGATTTGGTTTTTATACTAGATTTGGTCATCATTTTTTATTGCTATTTGTTTTTTTTTTTAGTTTTGGATGATTGAGAATTTTTATTCATAGTTTTTTTAGGTTTGTCTTTTATGGGGTAATCCGGTTTCATAACCAAGATCACGGGTTTCAGAAATTTTCCCAATTTGACTTTGATTTTTTAGGTTATTTTTTTATTATTGTTATTTATTATTTTATTATTCAATAATAGTTAATTTAGCATGTTGATTCGAGTCATGTATTTTTATTCTTTTTAAAAAATAAATTTATAATTTATTCTTAAATATTTGATTTGCTGGTAACTGATTAGTTTTAATTTTTTTATATTTGTTTTATGAGGTTATAATCTAATGTGGATGAATTAATGGGTAAGAGGTTCACGTACAAGTCTCTAAAATTTTTGGCAATTTCCAAAGAACCATAATGAATTATTTCCTATTTCTGTGAAATTATAGCTTTTTAAAGATAATGATTAAAGAGTTAAAAAAAACCATTATTTGGGAAAGGCATTTTACCTCATGATGCGAATGTCAATCGTATTGGTGGAACTTGGGCTTTTTCTATATTTGTTGCAGAAAATATACAATGTGGATCCTCGTAATGCCAATCATATACATATCCTATACTAAATATATTTTCTTAGGAGGAATTCATATTAGATTCTAGTAGTTATTTGACTCATATTTTATTATAGGTTGAATAATTTTTTTTAATAAAAAAAATAAATATATAGCTTTTTTCAACATATTTTTACAAAAAAAAAATCAAAATTATAAATTGAAAAGCCTATATATGCATTTAATTAAATAAATCAAGAAACATCTATGTCAATAAATGCAAAAAATAAATGTTAACGCAGCCATTTGACTCGCTTCTTTGTGGTCGAATAATTTTTTTAACGCAAAAGAATGAATGAGTAAATGTTATTAATGTGTTTCTTGATATCAGGTAAAAAATATAATTGTGAATAAAAAAATCGATGTTTATATATAATAAGATAAAATGAAGATCATATGTGTTAATAAAAACTTGCAAAATCTAAAATTTTAACATAAAAGAAAAATGGGATAATGTTGTAATTGCCACACCAAAACACATTTTCCTTTTAGTTTTTGTATAATAATTTAAAAAAATGAAGGGAAAAAAAGGAAAGATTTTAATTACAAAAAATTAAGATGAGAACAAAAAAAAATAATGATAAATAAATCAAGTGATAAATATGTTTAAGTATAAGGTAAAAAAGAAGAAGAAGAAATCTAAGCAATAATTTTTCTAAAACATTAACCAAAAAATTACACATATGTCATCTTTACAAAAAAACAATTATAATTATATTATTTCTACCGTGATTTATTATTTTTTTAGTATATGTATAATTTTTCTATTCTTATAAATAATTGATGCTATATTATAAGATCAATCAAAACTGTGACAAAAACCCCATGTTTAAAATTATTACAGAAAAATAATCTGTAATTATTCAATTCATACAAGAGTATATTATAAATTAGTCACTTTAGTTTTTATAAATAAATTAATTAGTCTCTCTTGTTTCAAAAACTAATAATTTAATTTTTTTTATTTTATGTTCTTCTTCAATTTATTTATATTTATTTTTAAATAAGTAAAAAAACAATCCTCGAAAATATAAAAAAAGATATTATTTAAAGTAAAATAATATTAAATTATGTGATCAATACTAGTTAAAACATTAAATAATTAATTTTTAAAATAAAAGAGATTAGTTAATTCATTTCTAAACAAATAGAGGAACTAATTTAGAAATTACTCCAAGAAAATATAAACAAATTATATTATAGTATAAATTAAAAGAGGTAGTAATATTATTATTGACCACATCACGAAAAACTATTCATTTTAATAATATTTTTTTCTTTAATTTTTTTTAATTATCATAATATAAATTAAAAGATGTGGTGATTTTAGTGTTCATCACCTCACAAAATACTATTTATTTTAATATATATATATATATATATATATATATATATATATATATTCTCTATTTTCATACATCCACGTTTAGTTTATTAGATATCAAACTTCATAATTTATTGTTATTTGTTTTATACGTGATTAACTCAGTCTTATAACCCGTGTCACAGGTTTACAGGTTAACTTTGTTGACTCGAGTATTTTTGTATTATAATTTATTGTTCACCACCTCACAAAACACTACTCATTTCAATGGTGTTTTTTTCTTCCTTTGGCATTTTTAATCTATATTTATTTTTTAATTTTATACTTCAACATTTATTTTATTGAAGATTAAGCTTTGTAATTTATTATGATTTGCTTTATATATGGTTAACTCAATTGACTTGAATTTTTTTTTACTATAATATAAACTAAAAGAGGTGTTGTTCACCACCTCAAAACATATTTATTTTATAGTGTTTTTTTCTAAATAATTTTTTTTTAATTTCATACTTCAACATTTAGTTTAGTAGAGATTGAATTTAATAATTTATTGTGGTTAGTTTGGTCTTATAACCAGTGTCATAGGTATAATAGGTTAACTCGATTGACTCCAGTTTTTTATTTTTTTTGATTGGTATGTTTTTTTAATTTTTTTTTATTTCAACATTGAATTGATTGAAAATTAGGTTTCATGATTTATTTTTATTTGTTTTCTATGAAATTATCTCAAATTCATGGCTTAGGTTACAAATTTGGTGAGTTAACCCAATAAACTCGAGTTTTTTTGTCTTTTTTTCGGCATTTTTTCAATTTCATCCTTCAGCGTTGAGTTGATTATGAATTAGGCTTCATGATTTATTTTGGTTCACTTTATAAGAGATTATTCGTGTTTTATAACTCAGGTCACGTGTTTTGCAGGTTAACCCGTGTAAACTGAAGTAGTTTTATTGTGTTTAATTTTTAGATTGATTTTTTTTTCAATTTCAACATTAAAAAATGAGTTTATTGAATATTGAGCTTCATAATTTGTTTTGATTTGTTTTTTATGAGGTTATCACAATCTCATTACCTTGGTCACAGGTTTAGCAGGTTAATCCGGCTTGACTTCAATAATTTTTTTTTATCTATTTTCTATAAGGTTACCCCGATCTCATGACTATGATCGTGGATTTGACAGGTTAACTCAAGTTAAAAAAAAATTATTATTTTTTAATTTATTTGTTTTACAATTTCATCTTTCAATATTTGATTGATTTGGAATTAGGCTTTATAATTTTATTTTTTTTGCTTTTTATAAAGTTATCTCGGTTTCATTACCCAAGTCACAGTTTTGGTGAGTTAACCCGGGTTGCCTCATGTTTTTTTAAATTTTTTTTAATTTCATCCTTTAATATTTGAATTGTTTATCCCGAGTCGTGGGTTAACTCAAGTTTTTTAGTCATTTTTTAGTTTTTTTTCTCAACCTCATCTTTCAAAATTTAATTAATTTATAATTAGACTTCATATATTTTTTTTTAACTTTTTATGAGGTTACTTAAGTCTTATTATTTAAATCACGAGTTTGACTAATTAACCAAAGTTGGCTCGATTTTTTTAATCTTTTTTAGTTAATATCTTTTTCAATTTTATCTTTCAAATTAATTGAAAATTAAAATTTATAATTTGTTTTAACTTAATTTTCATGGAGTTATCTCAGGCACTTGACTTAAGTTGCAGTTTTGATGAAAGGTCAACCCGAGTTGACTTTAGTTGTTTGTTTTTTAGTTTTTTATTGATTTTTTTTATTTCATCTTTTAATATTTATTTAATTAGAAATTAAGTTTTATATTTGGCTTTGATTTTTTTTTATGGGATTATCCTAATTTCATGCTTCGAGTCGTAAATTTAATAGATTAACCCGAATCAATTTAATATGTTTTCACCTTAATATATTTTTTTAAGAACATGTTATATTTTTTTTTATCAAATTATATTCTAATGGATTTTTAAATTATTTTGAATTTATAAAATAATTAAATCAAAATCAAATCAATTTTTATACAACTTTTTTTGTTTCATAGTACAAAACATATTAGTAACATCTATATGTTTTTTTATATTAAAACATTTATATGACCGGCAGCGCGGGCAACTATTTAGTACGCTGCTAAAAGAATAGAAGAAGAAAGTTGGCCATCAAAATTGCCGAACCTCCCGTCTCCCTCTCTCTCCTTCTCTCTCTCCAAACTTCAACGTCTGGAGTCAAGTTCAGCATAGAATCTGGGAACTCCAAACAGCCGTTGGTTGATCTTGATTCTGTTTTTGTTGGAATCAAATTGCATGTAGAAAACAAACTTTCCTCTTTCCTTTTCCACCTTCACTGTCAAGTTGGTGGCTGTCACTCACTCTGTATCTATCAATATCATCATCAACCATCAACCCTTTTTTCCTGTCATTTCCGTCATCAAAAAGACTAAACCTGAAGTGGGTTCGTATTCTTTTGCCAACTCAATCCCTTTAAGACATTACAAATTTGGGTTTTGTTTATTCTTGAACTACACAACTGGGTTTCTGGAAATTCTTTGTAGATTGTTATGTGTTTGTGTTTAACAGAGATATTAAGAGAAAAAAAATGTTGAGCTTTAAGGAGTTTTGTACAACGAAAACGTTGGTTGCTCTTGGGTTGGGACAGTTTCTCTCTCTCCTTATTACTTCTACTGGATTGTCATCCTCTGAACTTGCTAGAAGAGGTGCAACTCCTGTTTCTTCTTTCTTTAGCTCATTAAAGATTTGATTTTTATATCTTTACTTGCTCAGAATTCGTTTCCTCCGCCCCCCCCCCCCCTGATTAGCTAGCTGTGTTGTTGTTAGATAGCAAATTTCTTTTTTTTTTGTTTTTGTTTTTGATAGAGTAGTATTCTAACTCGATTCCCTGTATATATTTGCCATTTCAATTCAGGAATTAATGCACCGACTTCTCAGTCTTTTCTCAACTACGTTTTCTTGGCCATTGTTTATGGAAGTATTATGCTTTACAGGAAGGAAGCACTTAAGGTGATTTTCTTTGTTTCACCTTTAAATCCAATTCTTCACAAACACCCCCCCCCCCCAATTATTGACTACAAGCAATTGGTTAGTTATCAGTATGTAATTTAAAAGTGAACTCATTTGCTGAATTTGCTTCAATAATTGGAGTTCTGTGTTGTTCGGAAGTGATTGGTTATAAAAGAATGTCTGTCATTAAGCTGCGGGGATGCAGTGGATGAGTGTAAGAAAGCAAGGACATGAAAAACTGAGAGAAATCCCGCTTAGGAGAGTTCCTGATGAAATAATTCCTCAGAGTAGAACATTGATGCAGATGCAATATAAACCAATTTGAGTTGATAGTGAAGAATTTGGGACATGAAAAACTGAAAGAAATCCCGCTTGGTCATTTTTTGAGGTGATAGGAGAGTTCCTGATGAAATAGTTCCTCAGAGTAGAATATTGATGCAGATGCAATATAAACCAATTTGAGTTGATGGTGAAGAATTTGGGCCGAAACTTTTTTTTCAATGATCTTTTTCATTGTTTTCCTTTTTTTTCCTTCATTTTAATTTTAATTTTAATTTGAGATGTTTATGTTGTTGCATCTCCTTTCGGAATCTGTGCAGGCAAAATGGTACTACTATGCGATTCTTTCATTGGTGGATGTAGAAGCCAATTTTCTTGGTGAGTATATTACTTTAGTGGCGGTACTGACTAGGTATTTAGGTCTTGTATTTTCTGCACTACCGTCGACTTTTAATCTAAACATTTGTACTAACAGCTTTTTTTTTTCCTTTGCTTTCAATCTTTTTTAACCAATCTTGTATTTTCAGTATCTACAGACTAGAGAATCCTAAAGATGTAAACTTCCTGCTAGGAAATTGCATCTCTTGATTTTAAAGCAAATAATCAATTTGGTATCGGTGGTCTTTTCACTGAAGCCCCATTCATTCTCTCTGATTAGCATCTAGTTGTGATTCTATGAAATTGCATTAAGTACTTTAAATAGACATTTTGCTCCTTGTGGTGTGGTCAATCATGAAGCTGGTTACTTCTCACACATTCTCAGCAGTATAGAGTTGCATCTGCTGCTGATAATCTGTTCTGCCATATGGTTGAAACAATTCTTAAAAGAATTAGTGAATTGATAAATGAGAACAAGTTATTCTACCTTGATGTCACTGACCTTACTGGCACTTGCTTTGTATTTTTTCAAAAAGAAATGCTACCTAATCCTTTCATTATTAAAGTGTAAACTGAGAATTATGACTGTTAAAGTGATTCATGTTTATGATAATTGATCTTATCCTCATTCATGAGCAGTGGTGAAGGCCTATCAGTACACATCGATCACAAGTGTCATGCTGCTGGACTGTTGGTCAATCCCTTGTGTTATGGTTCTTACATGGTTTTTCTTGAGCACAAAGTACAGATTCAAGAAAATAGCTGGAGTGGTAGTTTGTGTTGCAGGCCTTGTTATGGTTGTTTTTTCAGATGTTCATGCTGGTGATCGATCAGGTAAACATATGATGTTTCATTCAATTTACCATAATTTTGTCCTGCCTCCTTCATTCATTTTTCTTTAGTGTTTGGTTGTTGTTTGTTCCATAACCTTAGGCTAGGCCATCATTTATACTCAATGGTAAATCATAATATATCTTTTGGAGGGAATTTTTCCATTTCCTTATAGCCGTCCTTGAAAATAGTATGTTATGTTGGTGGTGTCTTGATTGTTTCACTTGCTTGTAAACCAGGCAAGGTTGGTATTATCAATTACCTTGTATGCCTAAATTCTCCAGTGCTGGAGATACTATCTCCACTTTAAACTTTAAGATTCAAGATGCAACTGTAGCCATGTTATTGTGTATAATATTTTATATCCATTTCCATTAAAGTTTTGTCTCGTAGCATTGAATGATCATCTCTTAATAAGTGGGCTTTTTTCTTGTAGGAGGGAGCAACCCTCGTAAAGGAGATGCTCTTGTTATTGCTGGTGCAACGCTGTATGCTATCAGTAATGTCAGTGAGGTAAGCCAAGTTGCATGCTATAATTTTGTCTTGCTGAATATTGGTTCATGTTCTCTGATCCTCAATGCTGCTTCCATTTGGCAGTTGTTCTCTCACGAGCTTACTGTTTCACAAAAGTGTTACTGACATTCTAGTTGATTATAGTGTGTACAATGATGATCTTAATCCAATTTTCGCTTTTATTTTTGGTTTTTAGTTTGACCTTGGGAGGCAAGGTAAATAGCTGTTACCCTCTTCTTGATATTTGCTGCAAAACTTTTACATATAAACAAGGCAACCAAAAACAAAAGGAAAAAAACAGAGAAACAGGGAGAGAAAGCTAGCTTAATTCGCTCTTTCTATCCTCATGCTACAGCTTGATTTTTTTTATTTGAGGTTTAGGTTTGAAGTTGATTCTCCAGATATTGATTGGATGGTTTCTTATTTATGAATTGCAAATAATTCTTCTATTGAATAATTTAAAGTCTAAGTTTTTATTCATTCTATCAAGGGGGCTTTAAAGTAATATATGTTTCAATGATATAAATTTTTTATATTTGCTCAGTAAATAAAATGATTTATCCAAATTTTATTTCCAACTGTTATGCAGGAGTTTCTTGTGAAAAATGCTGATAGAGTTGAGCTCATGTCGCTTCTGGGCTTTTTTGGTGCCATAATCAGTGCCATTCAGATGTATCCTTAATTTAATGACTCATTTTGATAGCTATAAGGAACATCAGCTTTTCTACTGATGAGTTACCTTATTTTATTCTGCATAAAATTTTTAATTGTTTCTTAAGTGATCGACTTCAAAACTTCATGATATCCAAAACTTGTGATTGTTTGGTTAAGTTGATTGTGCGGTTCAAGTTGGTAAATTGTTGCTTTTTTCTTCCAATTTTTATTCCTTAGTGATAACAACAGAAGTATTCTGGAGTGCAACGAAGTTAAATCTATTCACTGGTCAGTTGGGGCAGTATGTTTCTTGTCTATTCTCTTCTTCCAAAGCTTTTATATCTTGCATTTATTTTTGCTTTTATTCTTGTTCTCTTAACTCACCAATCACAATAGAATGATAGCTTGGTAACTGATGGTTTAATAGTTCTGTATAGATGTCTTTGTAATTTACTCCTGGTGTTATATGATGCTTAACCAAAATCAATTCAAACACATCAGTAAAATGGCTCAGACCAAAAAAATTCAAGAGAAAGATATGAAAATGAAGGTGGGGTTTAAATATCCTGTCAGTATCAATGGGATAATTGATTTGCTTTAAATTTAATGCATGAATTTAATACATATAGAAGTTTTGAAATTTATTCATGCTTAGAGTTTAATTTCATTTGTTTGCTTTATGGTTTTGGTTTCAGGCTCTTCCATTCTTTGGATTTGCAGTGGCAATGTTCCTGTTCTACTCATTAGTCCCGATCCTGCTTAAGGTATGGATGTGAGTTACCTTAGGACTAACTAAAAGTTTGTAAGAACATGGCCAGACATTGGAATGAAGAACTTCAAATTGGAGTTTGAAAGATGATGGTTGATTGTGAGCTGCCTCTTTGAATTGAATTTCTTTTTCAAATTTTATAGCTTATATGTATCAGATTAAAATCTTCTTAGCACCTAAAACACTTGTTATATTAATAGAAATCTGTTCATATCCCACATATACACTACCAATGATTAACTTGGAACCTTTCTATCAGTCTTTAATTACGTTCTAAATTAACAGAGTGTTTTGATTGTCACTTTATCATCCATCAATTATTAGCACCAATATAATGCTTTGTGAGATGGTGCCAAGCCAACCATTAATAGGGCATGAATACGGTTTCAACTTACATAATCTATGACAGTTTGGTGCTAGCATGAGAGGAGCTAATCCATATGTATCAGTTGTGCTTCTGTTATTATTTAAACCTGCACTCTTTTGCTGTCAAGGACCTTGTGGTGTTGCTACTGCCAGCATCATTGTTTCCAATTTTCAACGTAAAATTTATTCTTGACTGTCAAGCTGCCATCACCTTCATCTTATGTCTTAACTTCAGAGAGTTCTTGTCTTTTTTACCTGTTTTTCACGAGCCCAGGTGGGGCTCTTATCATTTATTGTAAATTTGAACTTTTTATACCTGCAACTGTAACTTTTGGACAAATGCGTAGTTCAGTCTGATATTCCAAACAGAGTTTTATTCAACACTCGAGGACAAGTATTAATTAGGCTGACCCCATGGATGATTTATACTAGTGCGTGCATGTGCTCACCTTAATATTCTGACTCCTGCTATTTACAGATTAGTGGTTCCACAATGCTCAACTTGTCTTTGCTGACATCAGACATGTGGGCCGTCGTGATTCGCATCTTTGCTTACCATGAGAAGGTTTGTTAATTAATAACATTGTATGAATATGAGAATCCAAGTTCTATGCACGCCCAAATGTTTACACTTGGAATTTTCCCTCTGATGTCAATACTGTTCAGGTTGATTGGATGTACTTTTTGGCCTTCGCTGCTGTTGCTGTTGGGCTGGTCGTTTATTCGGGGTATGCAATTTTTTTTTTTTAATCTTTCTCTCTGTTGCAGGTGATAAATTCATATGAATAATAAAAAATCTCTCTGGGCTATGATGTTTACCTAAGCTCCTTTATCAGGTGCACTAACTAGCAAATGAGTTGAAGTTTGGGTTTGAATAAACTGTATGTCGTTACATACCCCAACTCTGTTATGATTCCAAAGGTTAGATCACGGAAAATATTTTGGATGAAGTAGGTCTGCCGGACTTTGATGCAAGGTTCAAAACAGAGTAATATTTAGCCATGCTAGGTTTGTACACAAGCTTCGCTTAGTTAAGGCTACATGAAATGGACCTGATGGTGTTTTAATGGCTAGGCTATTCCCATTTCTGTCATGTTGAGCATGCTCTATTCATTTTACCTTTCTTGGCCCCTTGCTGCAAGTTACTTTTTGTGATCCTAATGCTCCGAGGATAGACTAATTCACAATTCCAGTAGAATCTTTTGTTTTCTTGTCTGTTAGTTTTCTTCATTTCTTTCCCTTTCTTTCTATGTTTTTTTTTTTTTTTGGGACTTTCTGGCTGTACTCTTATTGCCATTTCATCTTGCTCTAGGCTTTTGGGTTAAACTACCGTTTTTATTCGAGTCTTTGCAAATGAGTGTCAGCCAAGTTGTGCTCTTTTGAAATAGAAATTGCTGTGAATGATGAAGTTTAGGGTCACTTATTCAGTACAGGGAGAAGGAGTTTTTGTGAAAGTGGAGTAGCGTCAAAAATATATGTTTGCACAATTGTGGAATCGCCTTGGTGCACAGTCTATATTGCACAGTCGATTTTGGATGTTGGGTTTGCTGCTTGGAATCAGTCAATGTCCAAAGGAACAAAAACTACGAATGCTGCGGCTCTTTTAATAATGTAATAAAACTGGTATTGAAATGCTTGATCAATCACCATCCTTTCATGGACAACTTGGTTTTGGAAAATGGCTTGCTGGCATGCAGTTAAAAAATATCTGACGTCACTGAAATTTCACTCTGGTGTGCGATAATGAAAAATAAAAAAATTAATATAACTCTTCTCACGTGTTCTTCATCTCATCCCTTGGTAATATGATGATAGGTCACTTTCTCCCTTGTGTGAGCCAACCATATTACACGTGCCCAACTCTTATGTTTTTTATGCAGGGGTGACAAGGAAGAGGATCAACACTGTGCTTATGTTGTTGATGAAGACGCTGAGTGTAGCAGTAAACATTTTGATGAGGAGGCTTTTTCTGGAAACCGCAGTCAAAAAACTATACTTGGGAGCTCAAAAACCGGGGATAGTAGCAAGCGTGATCTTGCTAGCACCGGCATTGGAGATGGCCAAGACATTGAGAACAAGAATGTGGGAAAAGATGTATGGGGGAAGAAATCATAGTTAGGCATCAGAGGAAGAAATATGAAAATGAGAACATAGGAAAAGTTGCAGGGGCAAGAAATCACGACTTAGGATCTGCTTTCAGGATGAGAAAGGGCACTCGTCTCACTGCTGCTCCAAAATACTGTAGATGTCAGCTAAGTTGGGGTGTTGGGTAGCAGAAAAGGAGGGGGACAATCAATAATCAATTTACAGCTTCTAAGTTTTTTTTTTATGCATAATTGCAGTTCTTCATTTTATGTTGTATTACACTTTGTGATCACCAGTCATTTAATTTAAGTATATTTTTAACCTTTCTTATTATTTATAACGTGTTAGGGTTTGTTTCACCAACTTGACAAATGGTTTTTGTTAAAAAATTGACAAACTACTTTGGTGTGCAACTGCACAGTAGTAAGATAAGCGTACCGTTTTCTCCAGATTTGCTTCCTGGTTTCACCGGTAGTGGCTAAAAGCTTAAACAGTAAGATCGCAAGTGCAAAGCCAAAGATTTTCACAACCGCTCCTTCCTCCCCGCCCCTAAATTTTCCTCGAGCTTGAAAACCTGCCTTTCCTTTTTCTTGAGAACGTTGAAAACTTAACCTTAATGCACCATGCACGCACGCATTCAAACCTATAGAAACTTGACTGTTAGTGAATCTGAAAGAATGCTGGATTTGAGTGCGGGGCATAAAGAAATTCAGCCACGTAAACAATATTGGAGGAACAAGATAGCTCCTTCTGGTCCTTTATTGAAATAATGTACAAACATGTTAGCACAACCTGTTGCTGACAAATCTCCACTTGGTTTAAAAACAAAGGGGAAAAAAGAGAACTAAGCCTGCACTTTTTTTTTTATGAATAAAGCCCTCATTAAGATTAGTTACATGAAGAGAACTATGACTTGGAGTCCCCAAGCTCATCTTCGTGTCTTCTAAACTTTTTTCGGCGAGATCGAGGGAACAACAGCTGATGCATCTGCTTTTGTGCAGCAACTTCACAGGTAGCCTGCAAATTATATTTAGACAAAAAATCAACAAAAGTGTAACCTTTTATCCTGGATACTTTGTGTCAAGACCCGCCAAAGAGCGTGTCGCTCAATTTCAAGAACAATGGATGCCTCTATTAATTCCAAAGGCACCAATAAAACTCAAATGTTTCTTGCTTGTGAAGTTATTGAGTACAAGTTTTCCTGCATATCTCAACTGTGCATTAGATTACTTACCCGGACTTTGAAGGGGAATCGATGAGTTCTTGCTTCCACCCCAGAGAAAATTCTAACATCCATGCCAAGGCTATCAATCCCAACCAAATTAGCTGCCTATATAAATTCAAAGGCGCATCATGAAAAGGAAAGGAAACAGACTGACCAACTATAAATGACTGTGCTTGAGCAGGAGAGCAAACAGAAGGTTCTCATAAATGTTGCACAAGTGTCTTAAACCAAAGATTGAAGAATGTTGTGAAAGAGACTCCAATCAAATTCTTAGTTCTAATCTTCATCACAATGATTGGATAGCCTATTATGGTTGTTTTAGATAGCCTGATATGGCTTACAATAAAAAATAAAAAATAAAAGACCTGATGCAAAAGGATATAGGGTAGCTGTATATTTGGACATCCACCTTCATTCCAATTAGTTTTTATAGCTTATAAATAAACACACAAGGACAAAAAGAGTTAATTTCCACTAATAAGTTTATAGCATCTCTTTGGGAGATTATTGTTTGATGGATTCAGATGCTGTTCTTAAGGGCTTAATTGCATATTAGATTGTGTTTCACTTTTTTCCTATCTTAAGTGGTAATAGAATACTATTCACAGTTGATTTAATGGCATAACATGGATTTCAGAGAAAAGTTTTCAACAATGGCAATAGGGAAGACATGGATCGTTCAAGAGTACTTATTATGGAATTGTGAAAACAACAGTTTTTGCAATCAGGATTTTTCTCATAGCCAATCTATTCATAAATACAAACACAGTTTTCAATATTTTCTTGACTGCAGATTACTTGACAAAACATTTTGTAAGTGGTTGTCAAAACTTAGCCCATTATGACTTTAATGAAATTCTTGAAGATCAAAGAATGAAGCTTACTGTAAACTTCAAGATGATGTGATAGAGTGGTTAGATCACTTTCAATCTTGTCCAGTTTGACAAGGCAAGTTTAAAACCAGTTCACTGGCAAGAACGGAAAAGGTGATATTGGGATTACACAGGTAACTGAATGTTTTGTTTTGCCTCAAAATGTTGATGCATGCACAGAAGTATGTCACTTTATTGAGAGAGAAAACCAATCAGTGGTCGGGTGCTCTTAAATCTGAAGCTGATCCTGTAACTGTTAATTTTGATTCTTTGAATATCAATGAGCCACAACGTATAGATTTCTTGGTTTGGAATTTTCTTTTCCATGACCATCCATATATTGATTTGTTAAGAAAGGTTTCAAGTTATGCAGCTTTTCAAAGATGTTTTAAGTCCCTCATTTGCTGTTCAAGGCGGACAAGCTCTAATTTTTTTTTGTCATGAATGTGAGTGTTTGTTGCCTATGAGTACTACGAACAGGTGTACATAGAACAACAAAGACAGGATGATGAACATGTTAACTTTTTTGTCAGAGGTTTGCTTGCAAGTTCCTATAACACAATCTCACATATCCAAGCAAACAAGAAATGTGCTCTACAGATCATAGCAAATAAATATGCTGTGTAAAGCTTGCAAGTAATTTGAAAAAAGAAACCAAAAATATCGAGGGATAGAAATCCAAAGCATTTATTTACCTCAACATGAAGACCCTTCTTCTTACAAAGAGCTTTAAGAGCAACATTGCATCTACTTCCCTTTCCGCTAAAGTGCTCTAGAATTGCTGAAGTAGAGTGAGCAAGGACATCAGGCTCTGCATCTTGAAAATCTTGTAAACTAACCACAGACTGCAATACCCAAAGAAATGCACGTTGTAATGGGCAAGGTTGAACTGTGGTACGTGGAAATCACTGGAATTTAGTAATGGCTGAAAAAAATGTCATTCTGAAAACAAATTCCTTGAGTAAAACATCAATCATATTTTTTTTTCAGTTCACATTCGTCTTAATTATATTTCAAAGTAAAATCTAACCCCCCCTGCCCCTGGGAGCTGGGCCCCCAACCACCCCAAAGAAAACATGCAATGCCATGCAGGTCATGATTTATGTGCTGAAAATATGGTTATTATGTAAATACCTGAGACCCGTACAACGAAAATAGCTCTATTCTCAAGATCTCCAAACGGTGGAGAGTTGAGCCAGAGCTGCTTCCATCGCTTTTGGAGCTAAAGCTCAAAATTTCTCCATCTAATGTGGCAAAAAGGATAAATATGATGAAATAATTGCACAACCTCATAACAAGCATGTTCTAATGCAAATGAGAGAGAATGGCACCTGAAAATGTTGTTCTTCATAGATCAGATTTATACTAAATACCAAGAACTTCCCTTGAATGAATAAATATATAATATCAGGCACACATTTCATTCTTTTAAATGGTGAAAAGTTACATAAGAACCATCACTGAAGAGTATTGGCAAGGAAGCATGCCATCCCTAAAATCCAACTTGGTGTAGATACTCAATTCATAATCGACAAATGCAACTATTTTGTTCCTTAAAGTATCCATCTGATTTCAGTATCCCCATCAGTCCCACTCCACTAGTGTGATTCAGCTAAAGGTAGGTTCATTACATGAAGAGTAGGAACAAAGAATGGCAAAAACAGCAAAAAAATAGAAACATGGTAAACATGAGTAGAATTGAAGTTGGAGATAAGGGAATAAGATTTAGGTTTGACAAAAACCTCTAACTTCTGTAATTGATTGACAAAATGAGTTGTCTTGTAAAAATAGCCCTAGCAGCTGATCTGCACTGGTTAAAAGTTCTCAATCCTAATTGTTATAGAACAATAAATTACTACTCATCCTAATTGACTAATATTATTAAAAGTCAAATGCTAGTAACATGAAAACTGGAAATCCTATAAGGATTGCTAACAAGACAAAAATCAATAAGCAAACTTTAGAAGTTTCTGCATTAGATAGTTTGGCAAGGTAAGCACAACGATTAGATACCTTTCCAGGCTGAATTATAGCCATCACTATCTTCACAGTGAAATGACCTTCTTAAGTATGATTCTTCATCAGCAAAAGATGGCCTCAGACAACCCACAATAGAAACACCATTTGATGGATGGTCCATTTTTCTACAGTATTCCATATTGATTGCCTATGAGGATGGAAACATCAGGTAAATAAACAGTAAAAAAAATAAAAGAACATGTCTTTCCATATCGTTTCTCATGTACCTAACTCAACCAATTCGCTCCTTACCTAATTTTTGGCATGAAAAGACTTTTAGATGCCTTTTCTATTACTTTTTTAATTGCTTTCACATTTTCTTCTCACAAATGTTTTCTTTTGAGAGATTTATGGGGGAGTTCCTCTCATTATTCTTCTTTGCATAACATGTTCTGATACTTGATTTCTTTACTTTTTTGCATATTAAAATCTCTAATCTGATTAAAGGTTTGTTTTAGTTTATACAATTTCTCACTTACATTTTAGTCCCCGTGGAATCCAGATTTGTTTTCTGCTTAGTGTGCAATTACAGATCAATGGTTCTTTGTTTCTTTGTATCTTAGTTTTTTCATTGCGCATATGCTGAGCACATTACAGATAATATAGACATGTTTTGAAAGGGTACCACAATTTCCTAAAATTATTGTCCTGTAAGAATGCATACGGCATTTCAAAATTGCAATTTTGATGTTTATGAAAACAAGGAAAACAGATAAGATGATACAAATCCGCATGCCAAATAAAACGGGCATTTGGTAAACTCTCCTGGTGACCATCTGACTGTTCTCCAAACTATACAAACTGAGCCAGTCCCAGGCCATTTCCATGGTTGTATGACAGATATGGTTTCTCCACTAGAAGTATAGAATTAATATTAACCATGGGTTCAGTAATGTCCATGCAGAACAATTACTAACAAAAACAGTCAAACACCAAATATCCTAAATTGAAAGAATACTCAAAAATACTAATAATGATTGCCAGTCACCAATCTTCATTAAATTCAATCTTTATTAAGATTTCCAGGAACACATAATGAATAATGAAGATTTCCATTCAAGTCAGTAATCCACTATATTAACTAGGAAACCAAGTTGTAATCACCTTTGTCATGCACTTGGAAAAATAAATAGGATGAACCAAGCTGAAAGTATCTGGCATTCCCCAATCAACTGAAACTTCAGAATCCATTGCCTATTTGATGTTCATGTAACTTCAATTTGCAAAACAACTCAAAAGGGTCTCCAAGATTCAGCACAGAAATGAAGAGAAGTGATTCCTAACCTCAAAGTAATCCTCGTCGAATGGTAAATCATCTTCGCTGCCAATGTTGAAAATACTGTATTCATTGGCTACCTTTTTATTTTCATAGATTGGGATATCCATCCCGATCAAAACATTCTGAAGAGAATGCATGAATACTTTAAGAAGCAAATTAAATTCATGCAACTCAAGCAACATAAAAGAATTATTAAGGTAACTTACAAACAAACAAAAAGAAAGAGAAAAAACAATTTACAAGGATTACATGTTCCACCTGTTATTTTTAAAACACGTACTTTAAATACTATGGTTGCATGCCAGTTGTCCCTTAGGCCATCTGTTAGTTGACCGACAGTTAGATTCTAGACCTACATATTAAGGGGCTTTAAAGGGCTGTGTTTCTTTTTTAAGCCAAGGATATTCTATTGTCTTGAATATTTTTTTGTTGTGTAAGGAATACAGATCTGAGCATGGGTAACAATAAATCTTTAAGGTGAAATAACAACTTTATGCAGGGCAGTTGTTTTTCTACAGCTATAAATCAGCAAGGTGCAGAGAATTTTTTAAAATAAAATGTGCAATGTGTAACCAGAGCAAAACTTGGGAGTCCATAATTTACTGTAAAAAATATCAAGGCAGAATCAACCAATTTATCTTATTGCTAATCCCTCTCCATTATGTATTACCCTTGCACTGATAATGAAATTGATACACTATTTTTAGGGTTACTTACACAAGTAAAAGTTATCTATTAAAAACGGCCCCGATGGAGACCAAACACTTGCATATAACACAAACTGCATAGCAAGTGCACAACAACCAACAAGGTCTAAGTATCACTTTAGGCATCCAAAGGTTTTCACTGTATTCCAGAAGTGTCTTAATCCAATTGTCTAATAAATAGGATAACAAGGACTACAAGCCCTTGAATCTCTTTTCTTGAACTTACTCCATGAAACTAAGAAAATATTATAGGAATTCACTTCTATAGCTCCCTATTCATGTACAAAAATCTCCACCTCTCATCATTGCTTCTCTAGTTTTTGCAGTCTTCTTTTTCCCTGTCGCCATAAATTTACATGTTACGATTCAAATATGCATCTTATTGAAGAACTTTCTAGTTTACTGGACTTCTAAAGGTTGAGTGTACATTAAAAATCACCCAAAATATGCCTTTTCATTCAACTTGTTCACTACAGTGCTATAATGTTTTTGGTTAAGGACAGGGCAGGGCAGTGGCCCTAGGCCCCTCAAAGTCCTAAAAAGTTTCAAAATCCCCCCCAGTATGAATTTTCAATTTAGTACTACGAAACACCACACCCCCCCCCCCCCCAAAATAATAATAATAATAATAATAATAATAATAAATTAAAAAATAGAATATTACACTCTTTTCGCCAAACACCATTGTCTGGATTCATCCTGGATTGTCAATAAACAATAACAAATAAGTGTGTCCTCACCACAGGGTTGCTAGCTCCTCGATCTTGTAAGATATTTTTATCATCAAAAATTTCAAAGAATATATCTGAGAAGAAATTCAAAATAAGATAAAAAAAAAAAAAGATTTGGGTCAAATCAATCAAGTTGATGTTTTACATAATTACTCACGAACATTACAGCTAGAATATACCTCCATATTCATCAATGATATACTGAAATTCAGTCCAGGAAATTTGTTTGTGTGGTTCACAGTGCACAGATCCAGGAAAGACCAGCAAAGCACTGGTGTTAGCCTAAGACAAAATGAAAAGCATAGCCATGATTATGAATTCTTGCATCGAGAAATAATCATGGCATTGACAATTTAATGATTCCCATGAAACTATCCAAGCACCCACCTCAACAGTTGTCCTTACTATTTCAGCAGAGGTGAGCTGAGTTTCACGTGTCCTTTTGCTGATTTTCACTTCTTCTAGTGGATGATAACCTTGATGACTTGTGTAATTCGATGAATCAGGAACTGAATCAGAGTAATCAGCAGCAACTGAAACTTTCAAAAGGCAAAGTTCACGGTCCACAGATGACCATTGAAACTGTGTTGATCCAAAAAATGGATTTCTGTACCTAAAAGTTACCATAAAAAATGCTATCTCAGTAAAATATTCCAGTGAAAACCGGCTTATCACAAAATACAGGATTGAAAGAATATCAATGCCTTCTTTTTAGATGCTTGGAGTAACTATGTCTTTTCAATGGAAAAAAGAAAAGAAAAAAGAAAAGGGGAGAGCACAGATACTGAAATGCATATATGTAGATAGAATTTTGTTAAAAATATTAAAACATGTAGAGAATTTTTTAAGAAAAAAAATAATATGGAAGAACCAAATCTCTCTCGTGCACATTTAAACATGATTTCCAACTTCCTATACTGCCTAACTTTATCAAAAATACACACACACACCTTATGCTGGAAAGGTCACAAGATCTACAACTATTAATAGGAGATTTGATCCAACCATTTGTGAACCCGTATGGTGTTGAGCAGCAAATTCTATCTGCCTGGCTTAGATGACAATGGGAAGCACCTGAAAACAGTAAACATAAATGTCATTAAAACACCTTGTATGAAATAACATGAAGAGCTAAAATAGGAGCAACTATTATTGAGATAGAAGATTTCAAGATGCATATAGATGACTTATTAAAACTAGGAGTAATTAGAAAGTCAAATTCTCCGCACAAGTCGGCGACTTTCATAGTTAATAAACACTCAGAATAGGCAAGAGGTAAAAGTAGAATGATTATAAATTATAAAAGATTAAATGATAATACAAAGGCAGATGGGTATGATATACCTGATAAGACACAATTAATTAATAGAATACAAGTTTTAGCTAGATCCCCTAATCATTGATTCAAGGAAGAAGGGAGAAGGAAAGGTTGGCTTTGATTCCAGATGTTGACGTAATAGAAGGAAAAGTCCCTTGCTTAAGCCACAGGGCTAGATTGGGTGCGAATACCAGATATCAAATATACTTTCTGGGTGTTCTCCGAGGTGTTTTATTTTATTGAAATAAACAAGGGCCAATACAATAGGGGATCCTACAGCCTAAACATCTTCTTCTCGTATCGCAAGGTGTTCTCAAACGGCGAAGCCTTAACACAATTAATTAATAGAATACAAGGTTGTTTTATATTTAGCAAGTTTGACTGTAAGAGTGGTTTTTGGCTAGTTAAGATGCACCTAGACAGTATAGAGTGGACAACCTTTACATGTCCACAAGGTCATTACGAATGGTTAGTTATGTCATTTGGCTTTAAAAATGCACCAAGCGTATTTCAAAGAAAAATTGATGATATTTTCAGAAAACATTCAGAATTCGTTTTAGTAAACATAGATGATATATTGGTATTTAGTAAAAATAAACAAGATCACATAGGTCATTTACAAGTAGTTTTTGCATAATTTATTAACCATGGAATAATTATTAGCAAAAAGAAAATGGAGTTATTTAAGCCACATATTAAATTCTTAGGAGCTGAAATTGAGAAGGTAAGATAAAATTGCAAGACCACATTAGTAAAAAGATCTTAGACTTTGAAGAAAAGATTTTAAATACAGAAGAATTTGCAAAAGTTTTTAGGACTAGTCAATTATGCTAGACCATACGTTAAAGATATAGGTAAAGTAATAGGACCTCTATACTCTAAAACTAACCTAATTGGACAGAAGCATTTTAATATAGAAGATATCAAACTAGTCAAAAAGGTCAAAGAACTGGTAAAGAATTTACCACCGCTAAGATTACCTTTGGATACAGACTACATGATTATAGAATCAGACGTTAGTGATCTAGGTTGGGGAGCAGTATTGCTTTGAAAACCCAACAAGTATTCACTTAAGAATACAGAAGAGATTTGTAGATACAGTAGTGGTAAGTATAAAGAAAAAGGCAATGAAAGCTCCATAGACATGGAATTATTAGCCATTAATTATGCCTTTGACAACTTTAATTTATTTATTCTAAATAAGAAAGAATTTACTATTAGAACAGACCGTGAAGCAATAGTTAAATTTTATGCTACTTTGAATAAGAATAAAAGGACCAGTAGAAGAAGATGGTTGAACTTCCAAGATAGATTAATTAACAAAGGTTTTAAGGTTAATTTTGAACATATTCAAGGGAAAGACAATACTACTGCAAACATTCTTAGTAGATTAGCCCTTTCGAGGGACCCAGAATATGACTTAAATTATTTTAATCTTTCAGATGCCAAGGCCACCTGTTAGACCAGTGGCTTTCCTCCGTGGAAGCTTTCCGCCAACTCACCAAGGATCGAGAATGATCACAAATCAGCCTCCTTTTCTTCCAAACCCCACAGGTATAAATCAGTCAGAGTTTATTAGATTCAGTAATCAGAATATGATGGTAATTCCACAAAATTCCCCACAGACTTTTAAGTGTCTTCCACACATTCAGATTTCTAAAGAGCAAAAGACTTCGCTTGATCATTTATGGATAGGTTATGGTAAAGGACCCTAAAATAGACCCAACTTTTTAGCATGCTTGAATTCACTCTCTGAGTTTTTCCAGTTTTTAAATAATGACCCATAAACTGTTTTAGGCCATAGGCAAGTTTTTAAAGTATATGTTGTTTTTAAGGGTAGAACCCCAGTTATTTTCAGTACTTGGATTAAGATAATTGATTCCATCAAAGACTTTCCACAACCCCTTTACAAAGGTTTTCACATATTTTCCGAAGCCATTGAAGAGGCTCGTAAACAGCTAGGCCAGACTATTTCATCTCCCCTTTGTTAATTAATCTATACTTGTTGGGTTTTCTAAGCAATATTGCTCCCCAACCTAGATCACTACCGTCTGATTCTATAATCATGTAGTCTGCATCTAAAGGTAATCTTAGCAGTGGTAAATTCTTTACCATTTCTTCGACCTTTTTAACTTGTTTGATATCTTCTATGTTGAAATGCTTCTGTCCTTTTAGGTTAGTTTTAGAGTATAGAGGTCTTATTACTTTACCTATATCTTTAATGTATGCTCTAGCATAATTGACTAGTCCTAAAAACTTTTGCAATTCTTCTGTATTTAAAATCTTTTCTTCAAAATCTAATATCTTTTTACTAATATGGTCTTGCAATTTTATCTTACCTTCTCCAATTTCAGCTCCTAAGAATTTAATATGTGGCTTAAATAACTCCATTTTCTTTTTGCTAATAATTATTCCATGGTTAATTAATTCTGCAAAAACTACTTGTAAATGACCTATGTGATCTTGTTTATTTTTACTAAATACCAATATATCATCTATGTATACTAAAACAATAATCCATTTTTCTTTGATCACTGATATGGTTTTTTCCAGTTGGGCTCGGTTTTTTTTTCGATTTTTTTCGGTTTGGGTTCGGTTCGGTTTTTTCGGTTCAAGGCTCATAAAACCGAAAACAAACTGGTCGGTTTTTTAAAACTTCTAATTGGTTTTTTTTCACGGTTCGGTTTTTTCAGTTATTTTTTTCCGGTTTAATCGGTTTTTTTGCTCACCCCTACTAGATACCTGAGAGTCTATTTCAGCTAAATCTTCCTGTATGCATTCTACTAATATGGCATTTCTGTTGTATTGATTCTTTCTTTTAGGACACGTCTTACTAAAGTGTCCTTTTGAGTTACATACATAGAATTTTAATTTGTTAGGATATGTTCTAGATGGCCTATCTTTCTAACATGTTTCTTTGGATTTAAATATGATTTTCTGGCACTATATTTTCTAAGATAGTATCTTTTTCTAGGATTATGAGTCTTTATCTTATATCCTTTCTTTCTGTATGGCTTAGCACCGTAATCTTGCAGTGTATATATATTTCTACAGAAACCGTAATTTTCTTTCTTTAGTTGCTGTGTAATGGCTATATAAGTACACTTTTCCTTTAATATAGTCATTATATGCTGTATTCTCTATCCTATGGACCAATCTCCATTAGGATTTGCCTGTACCCCTAGTAGTTTATTCCAACTGTCATGTATTTCTCTACCTAACTGGCCTGGTAATTTTCTAAATAATCTTCACCTAAATCTTGATTAAAAGCATTACCTGATATGCTGCTAAAATAAAAAATACTCATTAACAAAGTGCTTAACCCGTCTCCAGTCTGTTAAGTGTAACTGTTCTAGGTGCACTATAGCGTCTTTTTGTAATTCTGTGTGACCTGAATTAGGGTCCATACCTGTTATCAACTGAGATATCTTATTAACAAAGTTATAGGGGTTAGCCCCTGCATTAATCATAGCTTGCATTTCATCTGGTTTATTATCTTTGTAACTTTCCCAAACAGCTTTAGCTGCTTGTCCTAAGAAAGTTTCCAAGTATTTATACATCTCTGTGGCGTCTTGATTTTGAAAATTCTTAATATATGTTGATACTACTGTGTCTTTACATATATCTAGCACATGGTTCCACTGTTTTGGATCCTGGGCTGTTATGTTTAAAATATGTCCTTTGTTCTTAGCTGCAAACTTAACTGGCTGTTCTAGTGGCATTCTACTGCCTTCTGCTCTAGTGTCTAGTGACATAGCTGTCCTAGGTAAATTACCATAATTATATTGCTGTTGACCTATAGGTGTTGAGTCAAATGGTGATCTATCTGCTTGTCCTAAGAATAACAGCACAAGTAAAAATTAGGTTGTTTGCGCGTTTCAAAAACGCTTTTAAAAAAATTAAAATTTTTTTATTTTTTTCTTTACTTCAAATTAAGTTTTTTTGTGTGTTTTCAGATCGTTTTGATGTTCTTGTGCCAAAAATAAAAAATATTATTTCGATGCATTTTCAAACGAAAAACACTTTGAAAAGCAATCACTACCATAGTAACAAACAGGCCTGAAGAGTTTAAAAGGAGCGGATGCAACAAACAGAGATGACTGGACAAGCACTGAAAAAAAAAACCTCAACCAATGGCAAAAATAGATGAACGAAATTTACTGTTTCTTTCTCTCTGTGTTTTTGTGTTTTTTCCCAGATCCCAGAAAGCTAATTTCCCATTGTCCCCATCAACGAAGCCATAAATTGTATTTGTACTGCAATCATAACATGAGAAAATGAAAAGGAAAAGGAAAAGAAGATTTGTATTCATTCACTGACTCACATTCATTTCTTGCATCCTCAGAAATTAAAAAAATAATAGTAATAGCAAGTTGATACCCTTCAAAGAAAAGTCTTTATGGAAACTGTAACAAAAACTGAAGTGCCGTTGCTAATTTTTCCTACTATTTCATACATCACACTAAATTATTAATGGGAAGAAAATATGATAATGATAGTTGAAATGGGTATTTCAGAAATTCACAGAAGACTCATCATGTTGCTTCATTAGTTTCTTCAGTGAACAATCAAAAGAGCTCATTTTAAAACTAATGTTGCTTTATTTATATATTCTTCTGATTTGCAGTGAAGCAAGCAAAAAACAACATCAATCGGAGCTCAAAATAACGCCTTTCTCAAAAACACAAAATGGGTTTTCAAGAAAAGATTTTCTCTTTCGGTTCCGCTTCAATTCAATAAATCAAGGAGAAAAAACCAACAAGCATGCAATGCATCCTAATAAACAGAAAGAAGAAACAAAAGCATGAAAAGGAGGTCATAGTAATTACCGAGGGGGAGCGAGGAAGCAGCTGCAGCTGCTGCAGCGATCACCATGATAGAGAGAAAAGAAGATGCGATGGGATGAGAGGAGAGGAGGAAGATGAAAAAGATGGTGTTTGTGTGTCGTTGTTTATGATTCAGTGTGGGATTGGTCCATCAAAATCTGTGTGCAGACCTGGTATGT
>Ga0325411_1001722_pt1 | contig 24513 bp, 12 predicted proteins | sample PopdelMetagenome_13_FD_206181 | JGI IMG/M metagenome (GOLD analysis project Ga0325411, IMG submission 206181) | Populus deltoides microbial communities from Bellville, Georgia, United States - Xylem-PdIQD-R4 | ecosystem: Host-associated > Plants > Phyllosphere > Stem > Wood/Secondary xylem... | reverse complement strand
CGATTATCTCCTTCCACATAATCTTTCAATTATGGAACTCCTCAAGTTGCTCCATCTTTGATCTCCTTTCTAGCCTCTCTATTTGGTTTCCATTCTCGAACTCTAATGTAGTCTCGTATTGTTTTTCGTCATCCATCCCCACCTTTAGGACTTATCTAATTATATACTTATAGCCTTAGAAAGTATGTTTTCTTATGGTAGGGAAATTTTAAGAAGTAAAGAGCTCGTAAGACCAGAAGCAAAACCAAGTCTTGGGAGAAGATAAAAATGGAGCTTAAGAGGAGATACTTACCTTAACATTATATACAAGAGACTTTTCTCAAGTTTAATAACTTGTCTCAAGTTTAATAACCTAAGACAATTTGGTCTGACCATGAAAGAGTATACAATGAAGTTAAACCTGAAGAGCAAACAATAACCTGATACTTAGGTGGGTTAAAGGAAGAAATTTCTAATATGGTTTGGTTGCATCATTATTAGAAAGACTGAATAGAAATCAACATCTAAAGAGGTTTCTTCCAATCGGGGTAGTACTTCATTATCTAAAGGAGTTTCAGCAGCAAAACTTTTCATTGTTAATGCTCTTAAGAAAGGTAGTGTAAGAACTAATTCTAAAACAGCGAGTTTTTCATTGTTAAAGGAGTTTCAGCAGCAAAACTTTTCATTGTTAATGCTCTTAAGAAAGGTAGTGTAAGAACTAGTTCTAAAACAGCAAGTTCTTCAAACATTTATTCAAAGAAGTGTTTCAATTGTCAAGGGTATGGGCATATAGCTTCTAATTTTCCAAGCTGTAAAATTATTGTTATTACAGAGGAAAAGATAGTTAGTAAAGAGGACTTGCCGAATGAATCATATCAAGAAGGTGAAGTGACTTATGTTGATCAAGGTGAATTACTCATCGTTTAGAAAAGTTTGGGTGTTGTTCATGATAAGAGTGAAGATTGAGTTTATTGCAACATCTTTTTCACCTATTATATTGCAAATAGGAAAGTTTATGATGTAATCATTGATAATAGTGCTTACGCCAATGTTGTATCTATTGATATGATGAACAAGTTACAACATAAGATTGAAGCACACATTTAACCTTACAAATTGAGGTGGCTAGAGAAGAAGCATATAAAGAAGGTGATAAATAGATGGGTTTGTTTTTTTTCATTTTTCATTGGAAAAAGGTATTCAAATCAAATATGGTGTGATGTAATACCTATGGATGCATGTTTTTGTTGCTTGGTAATCCATGGCAATATGATAGGAAAGTTCAGCTTAATGGTTTTAAGAATACTTATCGCTTTGTAAAAGATGGTGTAAAGGTTATTTTAAGTAGCATATTTAATGTGGTTCATCAGGTTGTTTAGAGGCTCATGCTTTAAATTAAATCATAAATGCACCTCAACCGAAGGTACTGCAAACAAGAAGTCTAGTTTCATCTTCGAGATTCCCTGACTGTAAGGCATCCTAAGGAGCGTGAAGGATTTGAAGCTGAGTAGCCCGATAGCACAGGCAAATTGATTTGTTCAATTCGGCCTATCTTTTTGTGATTTAATAAGTAAAATAAAAGGCTATAACCTCTTCCTGCTCTTCCCAAGCAGTAAGAACAAGAGGGGATCTTGCTGATTCTGATTAACTTGCAAAAAACAGGGAAAACTAAATCATATCTTCCTCTTAATTAAGGGCTCGATAAGCATAAGCCTTTTCTATTAGTCCTAGAACTCCTTACAGAACAGTTGTTATTGTGGCCCTTCCAAACTGGGACTTATTTCCAAACATTCTAAAGAGGTGAAAATATTTTTTATTACTTATAACAAAATGGAAAAACATTTCAATGATGTGAATTTGGTTTATGCTCTTATTGGTTTTTAGGAAAATGCTGAAACAAATTATTTTCCTCTAGAAGTTTAGCTTTTTCTTGATGAAATTTTTGATGTAGCTCTTAAAGAGATACCACATGGCCTCCCTCTAATATGGGATATTCAACTTTGTATTGACTTTATTCTAGGTGCTATAATTCCAAACAAGGTAGCCTATTGAATGAGTCCAATCGAGCATGCAGAGTACAAAAGCAAGTTAATGAGTTGATTTTGAAATGTTTGGTAAATGAAAGTAAAAGTTCATGTGTTGTACTTGCTCTTCTTGTTTCGAAGAAAGATGTATCATGGAGAATGTGTATTGATAGTCGGGCGATGAACAAAATCATTATTGGCTACCGATTTTGTATTCCTCAACTAGATGACGTGGTAAATCATCTTCGTAGTGCTACTATATTTTTAAAGATTGATCTTAGAAGTGAGTACCATCAGATCTGAATGAGAGTTGGTGATGAGTAAAAGACAACTTTCAAAACTAAGAATAGCCTTTATGAATGGATGGTTATGTTATTTGGTCTCTCAAATGCTCTTAATACTTTCATGAAAATTATGAATGATATGTTAAAACCTTTTATTGACATATTTATTATTGTTTACTTTAATGATATTCTTGTTTATAACAAGGATAAAAAGGAGCATCGTAATCACTTGCAAGAAGTATTTCAAACTTTGAAGAGTCAGAAGTTCTATGCTAATTTGAAGAAGTGTGAATTCTTTACTAGTAGTTTTGTGTTTTTGAGTTTTGTTGCTTTCAACGAAGGAATGAAGATAGATCTTAAGAAGATTAAAACAATTCTTAGTTGGCCACATCCTTATACTCTTCATGATATTTGGAGTTTTCATGGCTTAGCATCCTTTTATCAGTATTTTATAAAAGATTCCAGTACCATTATTGCTCTAATAATTGAATGCTTGAAAGGAGGTAATTTTAAGTAGACTAATGAGACCGAAAAGAGTTTTGAAGTTATAAAGCAAAAGGTGATCAGTACGCCTATTATTTCTTTACCAAATTTTTAAAAGTTTTTTAAGTTGAATGTGATGCTTTCAATGTTGGCATTGGTGTTGTTCTTGGTCAAGATAGGAAACTTATTGCTTTATATAGTGAGAAACTTAATGATTTGATAAAGAATTATATGTTATTGTTCATGCTTTGGACCATTGGTGTTAATATTTGCTTCCACGACCTTTTGTGCTATATTATAATTATTTAGCTTTAGAGTTTCTTAATAGCAAGCATAAGGTTAGTCGAAGACATGCTTTTTAGGTTGAATTTATATAAACTTTTAGTTTTTCTATGAAATACAAATCTAGAACTTATAATGTTGTTACTAATGCTTTGAGTTAAATATACTTATTATTGACTAAATTAAAAGTGAAAGTGATGGGTTTTGAAGTGTTGAAAGATCTGACAAGTATGATGGTGACTTCAGTAAGAAATAGGCTGATTGTGAAAATGATGTTTCCAAACATTTTATTGTGCTAGGGGGTTATCTTTTTAAATGAAACCGATTATGTATTCCTCAAGATTTTTTGATGGAATCCATTATCTTTGAAGCTCATAGTGGCGGCTTGGTGGGTATTTTGGGAGAGACGAAACACTTGGTGTTATTTAAGATCATTTTTTTTTACTGAAAATGGAGAGAGATGTCATAAGGTTTATATAATATTTTAGGACATGCCACATTAACTAATCACATAATTAAAATTCAAGTTTATACACTTCACTTCCAATATCAAAAGCCCCTTAGGAAAAAGTCACCATGAATTTTATGTTTGGTTTGCCAATAAGAAATAGATTCAATTATGATTGTGGTTGATTGTTTCTCTAAAATGGTGAATTTTATTCCTTGTAGAGAACACTTAATGCTACTAGTATTATTGATCTATGTTTTAAAGAGATTGTAAAACTCCATGGCATTCCAAAGACAATCACTTCATTCCAGGATTCAAATTTCATAAGTCATTTTTGGCGTACACTTTAGAGAAAGCTAGAAACTCATCTTCAATTCAGTACAACTTATCATCCATAAACTATTGGGTAAATTAAAGTTGTCAATCGTGGTATAGGAAGACTTTTGAGAAGTTTGATGAAGAAGAATATTTGAGATTGAGATTTGGTATTTCCACAAGTTAAATCTGCTTACAACCATTCTACTTGTCAAATTACAAGTTGTAGTCCTTTTCAAGTTGTGTATGGCCAATTGGACTTAATTCCCCTTCCAACAAGTTTATATTTCAGCAGTGATGTCGAAGAAAGAGTCAAACAACTTAAAACGTTACATGAACAAGTATATATAGTTTAAAGAAAGTGATTTGGTTTGGGTAATCTTGGTAAAGAAAGGTTCCCCACAAGGTAAATTTTCTAAGCTCAAACCAAGGGCTGATGGTTCATTTAAAGTTCTAAAGTGAATTGGTGAAAATGATTGCAAAATTGAGTTACCCACTCATTTAGATATTTCAGACACTTTTAACATGGCTGATTTATCTTCTTCCTACGGTGATAATTCAATATTTGACTCAAGGGTTTTAGGCTGGGTTACTTGAATTTAGGTTAGCATTATAAATAGAGTATGGTTATGAGGTTGTTTGTTGTCAACATGTGGTCACCTTTTAGCCCAAGTTTTCATCTCTTTATTGCATGGGAAAATGTGTCTATCTTATGTGGTTTTCAAGTTCATAATATCATCTTTCTAGATTGTCTATCCATGCATGTATTGGAGCTTTCTACAAAGAGTTATATCAGTTTTAATTTTAGTGTTTCCTATATATATGTTTGCACTTTTTAGAGTAAAAAACGAGTTATTGAAATTTATTGTCTAGGATTCTACCAAATTCATTTATTAGGTCTTATTTATGTTATTTTGGTGTTCTATAAACTTGGAGGAATATTTCTAGTATATAATTATGATTCAGACCATGTATTAGAGTCTTTTGGAAAATTTTGAATTAAAGTCTTTTGACTTGGTTGATTGACATCTATCAAGTTTTATATCTCATTTGTGAGTGGTAGACTTATTCCCTTAACTTTATATCTCTAAAATGGTAATTTGATATGTATCTTTTGAGTGATGGGTTGTTTACATCTGTATCTTTTCTATTTGAAACCTTAAAGTGGTGAGCGAAAAACTTTTTTTTATGTACATGACCTTTGATTTAGGATTCTCATACCATCGCATTATCAATATCAATAATATTAGGGTATTGACTTCAACAAAACCTTCAATTTAGTTTTCAAATTGGCTATAATTTAGATTTTTTTGTTATCTTTGTTTTTCAAAACTGATCTATTGATCAACTAGATGTTCATAATGTGTTTCTTAATGGTTATCTTGACACAGATGTTTACATATAATAACATTCAAATTTTGTTAATCCTTACTTTCTTTCCTATGTATACAAACTTCACATGTTTGTCTATGAACTTGAACAAGTATTATATACAAAGTTTGATCAGTTTCACCAATTCTTATTGGGTCTCAGCTTTCATGGATATTAAACTAACACTTTCCCATTTATATATAGATCTTTGACTATTTGCATTTATAATGAGGTTTATATTAATAATATCGTTGTCACAGGTAATTATCTTTCTTATGTGATCCATTTGGTTGCTCGTCTCGGAGTAGAATTCTCTATTCAAGACTTAGGCCATCTAAATTACTATCTTAGTATTAAGGTACAATATGGTTTGCATGGGTTTCTATTCTCCTAGTCTCGCCATGCCTCTAATATTATGCATGAGGCTAGCATGTTCCAATATATGTTAGTTTATACGCCAGTAACTATTAGTTCTTATCTTTCTACCACATTTGATAGTGATTCTACTTATTTTGACCCTAGTGTGTTAGGTATTGTGGTAGCTTTTATGGTTGTAGTTTGAAAAATATTATTTTATAAAAAGTATTTTCGGTTGAGGTTGGTTTGGTATTTATATATATGTTTAGTTAAAACTGTGGTTGAAATTAAGGTAGAACAAAAAAGTAATTTAATATGTTTGGTTAAGAATGTTTTTCAAATTGAGGTTATAAAATAATTTCAAAAAATATATATTTATATTGATGGTTTTTAATTTAAATATTGTAGATTTAACTACTGCTATTACATCAAGAAATAAATAATACTTTATTTAAAATATTTTTTATTGTTCTATTAAACTATCTATAACTCCATCACGTATGAAATACATCCAACAAGGACTATAGTTTTCTTGGTTTCTTAAGCGCGCAAAACATCAGGTAAAATATCATCAGGAATAAAATTGAGATTGCGATCAAATTCTGCAAATACTATGTCATTAGATGATCTCCGTCTAATTTATGTAGTGTCATTGAATAATATTAAACACTAATTTTTTAAATAAAACACAATTAAAAATAAAAAAAATACTTTTTTTATTTTACTGGGTCGGACCCGGTTCAATGCATTTAACTTTGAATTTGACTGGGTTCGGTCGAAACAGTGGAGGGTGACTCCACTGTTCACATGCACAATGGAGTCACCCTCCACTGTTCACTTAAGTGAAGAGTGGAGAGTGATGCGCTCTCCACAAAAAGCAGCTCAGCGCTGCTTCCTTTTACCCTGCATTACAAACGCAGGTTTCAATGGGTCCCATGAATAGGAAACTGTATTTTTTTCATTACCAAACATGTTGCACGTGCGTTTTAAGCAAAATGCAGACACAACCTCTTAAACAAACAGCCCCTTAATATCATTAGGTGGTTAGAACTCTTCGATAATTTACTTTTACATTCATATATTTATTTTGCTATTTTTCATAACCTATTTTAACCCTATTTTCCAATATATTTTCAAACAAAATTGAAAAAAAAAAAAAAGAGGTTATTTCAATGCAATTAAATCAATTTATGGTCATTTCATTATTTTTAACACTTTATTTTATTTTATTTTGTGCAAAAAAATTAAAAATATAATAAAAAAAGAAAAAAGTTGGGAGCAAAATGATGTTTATGAGAAAAAGGAGGCAAGATAATGGAAGATTAAATAATACAATACAAGATCAAATAAAAAAGAAAAATTCAAATGCTCAAAATAAAAAAGGACCATCATTTATAAAATAGAGATTAAAAAGATTATAGTTGATTTAAACTACATGGAAATGTGTAATGAAGATATTTGAAGAATCTCCAATAATGAATCTCATTGAAGTCAAGAAGGAAGTAATAGATCTTGCATGGTTAAAGAATTGAGGAAAAATGATCTTTGACAATAAAATTTTCAAGACTTAAGATTTTTATTCAATAAGAAAAAAAATATAAAAGATCTTCCAATAATTTATATTAATTTATTGATATTATTTTTCATTTTAAAAGGGTTCTTGACAATATAAATTAAGACTAAAGCAACCAAAAAAATCAAAAGAAAAAAAAAAGAAATCCTTTTTGCCCTAAAAAAACCAAATCTACAATCCATTTCTCTTTTTTTTTTCTTGCTGGAATTCAACAACACACTACAAACCTATCCTAATAGGCATTTACCACCATACATACCATTGTTACTATCATCCTCACTAATCAACCCACCAATCTCTTCTCTCTATTTGAGTCCCTCTCACCTATGCTAAAAAAGATAATCTCATTTGCTGTCAATCAACACCTAGAATCTTCTTCATTGGCTAACACAACCTTCTCTCTCGCCTACCCACTATTATTTATTTTTCTCATCTAAAATATGACAAATACCATCAACAACCACATGACCTCTCACCAGGGGCGGAATCAAGGGGAGGTAAGCAGGGGCCCGGGCCCATGCAAAGAAAAAATATGATGATTGATTTTGTAGGTTAGTTTTTTATTGCTTAGTAATAGTGTGAGAAAATGTAATATTTAAATAGGTGGGCCCTTCTAATAGTAAATATATTTGTTGGACATTGACTTTAAAACTATCTACATGGAAAGAAAAAATATATAGTTATAAACTTTTTTAACTTAATGGATTTTGTCGTTCTCTTGCTGCAGCCCTAATATAAAAGGTAAAATACAGAAATAAGAATATAAATCGCAAATAGAAAGATTGAAGCAGAGCACCACCAATTAATTCTTCTTTCATCAAATAAAACAAAGTAATTGAGCATTGCTAACCTCAAACTTCCAATTTATTTTGTCTTGTTTTGGGATGTTTGTTAAGAATTTGATGAAATTTTTTCATAATTCTATTATTTTTGTTTTTTTGCTCGGATCTGCTAGTTTTACCAAATTTGTTATGAATTCACAATTGATATGATAATCAATTATTTCTATTATATAAAAGAACGACAAGCACAATTAAAATAAATATGTAAAAATCATTCTTTATTATTTTTTACTTTATTTCAAAGTTTATCAAACATAAATAATGCTTCGCTTTATCTAATATTTCTTATATAATTTGTATGTTTATATTTGATATGTATAAAAACCAACAAAATTAAAGTGATGGATATATTATGAAGATGAAATTAACTTCATTGCTTTGACTCAATTTGGTATTGCTCAAAACCTTTTACCTTTTGCAAAGGTCATTATATGTTTGTATTTTTTTTATAACTTATGTACAATAAATTAAAAAAATATTATATTTTGTTATATTAATTTTAGCCTCCCTTAACAAATAATCCTAGATCCGCCCTTGCCTCTCACCAAATCCATCCAATATAGCCGTATCAAATTAATAACACAAGATACAAATCAAAAATTTGTTTTCTATATTTTTTCTAGTAGGTTATGTTGGCTTGTGTAATCCCTGAGTCGTCATCTATACATTTGGTTAACTTGCCAGTGTTTGAATTTCAATTGTCACTACTGCCTAGGCCAATTTCGACCATGTTTCAACGTAACAACATCTTTTCATTCTCTTTTTATTTAATTTAACATGTTTTGGCATGATTTTCCATAAATATTTGAAGTGTGGGGATTCATATCGTTATATGGCAACCTAGAGGTATAAAGCCAATGTAGATTTATTTTTGAGGTGCGATAAGGTTCGTGATCAATATTCGCATACAGGTTAAAAAGAACGAGAATAAATGACTTATCATAAATATACCATTTTGGTCTCGGTGTGATGAATATATTTTTGTTTATTTACTTGATGTTGTTTTTGACAATGTTATTAAGGTAATGAATGTTTTAAAGGTTGTGTTTTAATCATCTTTTTATCTGTTAAGTGATCCAGGATGGTAAGACCTCATTGTCGAGTCTTATCCCTTTGGTGTTGCTTTTTGAATAATAAAATATATTAATATTTGAATTATTTTTCATGTCTTCTTATATTTTAATATGGATGTCTTTTTTAAATAATTTATTCTATTATTGATTTGTATTACTTTGGTAGTGTCAATTAACCTATAAATTTTAAGACTTCAATTATGTCTTTTTTTTCTTGAATATTGCATTAAGAATAAATAAGTTGATTCTTTATATAAATTTTGATTGATGTTTGTAATTTATTTGTGTTTTTGCTTTAGGATACTCCTCTTTCATACAACAAATTATTTATATTTTTTAGTTGTTTTATTCAAAATTGACCCATGAATTGTAAGGTTATAATTATGTTATTTTCCTTAAATGTCACATCAAGGGGTAAATAGGTCAATTCTATATGTAAATATCCATGATTGATGTGTGAATTTATTTTTATGCTCTAGCTTTTGGATACCTCTCTTGACATGACAACTGAATTTGGGACAGATCGATGTGATCTCACCAAACCCTTTATAAGTGAGTGGCAACCTTCAGACCTATTTTTAATATAACCAAAAAAGATTGGTCAAAGCCCAATCAACCATCATCATCCTTTCAAGTTTAACAATTGTGTTTCAAAAGTGAGGATTGGGCCCTATTATTAGGTCTACATCTCAAATCATTGTCTGAGGTCTTATTAGTCTTTTATCTTAATAATGAATGCATCTATACTAGTTTAGGTAAACTCTTAACATGCAAAAGCAATAGATATCTTGTATAATTAAGAAAATATATGAAGAAGCTTACCTATAGGAAGGATGTATATGATGATTGTTATCTTTATTATTACATAACCAACCACTTATCTAAAACCTTTAAAAACTAGTTAAGGTTTTCTAATTATCATAAAACTAGGTGACAATTTTTTTTCTTCTTATTTAATTCCTGTCTATCCTATCATCTCGTTAAGATGTCTCCTAGGAAACTATTAATAAGGTTTTTCAGATCATGCATGCACCATCAAATGACTATAAGGTTTGTTAGTTTATACATGCTTGCATGTTCATGGTACATGTCATTTTGGATTATCTTTTGTTGTTTCTTTTGATCTCTTACTGCATAGCTTTGATGACTCTTCCTAGGCTAGTAATGTTGGTGATGAAAAGTTCATAGGTACTTATGCTATCTATCCTAGTCATAATATTATCTATTAGAAGTATACTAAGCAAAAAATGATTGTTTGATCTTTTATAAATGTTGAATATAAGATTATTTCTAATCCTATTACTGAGCTACAATTTCTCTTCTCTTTATTATCTGAACTTAGTTATCCATTATCTTCTCATCCTATCCTATAGTGCGACAATCTTAGAGCCAATTATGTCATGGCTAATATGGATTTTCATTCAATGTTGAAATTGATTTTGATTTTGTTCATGAAATGGTTTCAAAAGATAAATTATAGGTTCAACTTATTGTCATTGATGGTCATATAGTGGATGTTCTTACCAAACCATTGAGCTTTATCTATTTTTTCATTTTCTATTCGAAGTTTATTGTGTGCTCTTGCTCACAATTAACTTGTAAGGGCATATGCGAGCCCAACTCTAACAATGAGGCTCAAGAGACTTCCTAATCTTAAAATGAGATATATTTTCATATTTTGTATGTTTTCTATTCTAGTTTGAGACATACTTCTTATGCTTATATTTTTCCTATTTGTACTAGGGTTAGCAAGTGTACACGGGCGCGCGCGCGCGCGCGTTCTTCACCTTCTTTCCTTTCTCTTCTTCTTTCTATTCACTTGATCTCATAGTTACTAATCCATCAATTTTATTTTTATTGATAACACTAAATTGATTTATGTAATTTCAGGGAAACTATAGAACAAAAACTTGATTCTCATTATTTTTTAATTACTTGTTATGTTTTTTATTTAAAGGCATTTTTGGTACTTAAGATTTAGAATTTTGCCAATAATATACAAGAAAACTAAATAAAATAAAATTAATCATTATAAATTGAATGAGAATAACAATCAATGAAGTGAAGCATGATCTGTTTCTAATATTACCTGCAAAAACCGTAATTAATTCGTTGTTTGATATGATGCTACTAGCTTGAATGTTTCTCTTATTAATTCCATTTTTCAACCTTTAAAGCATGTCAAATTATTCAAATTCCTTTGAGCTTAAGACTATTTTCAAACATATTAATTTGTCTTAAGGGGTCACTTTAGTATGCTAAAAACCTATTGTACTTTCAAGATCGATATAAAATGGCTAAGAATGTGATCTAAATTCCAACAACCACCTTATCTAGCTACAAGAACTCTTAAGGATGAACCAAGTAGTTCTAGGTTTTTCGATCAAAAGACTGTATCCTGCCAACATCCTGATGAAGGTTAGATAAAGATGAACTCAAATGCTTTATTTTTCAAAACCATGAAAGACAAGTAATGGCTAGCACTCATAATTTTATTGAGGTCAAGGATTGGTGATTTTTTAGGGAAGCTAGAGCCTTAATTTGTTTACTTTAACTAGCCATCAATTTTAGTTTTTATAACATGTTTTTTAGTGTTGGGAGAAGGATGAGTGTGGTATAAGATTAAAAACAGTAATGCAAAATCAAAAACTCAAGAACAAAAAGAAGATTGAGAGAAAGGTATGTTTTTATTAAGTGTTTCTCTCTAAACTCTTTTAGTTATTCTCAATCTTTTATACTACTTAATAATGTTGAATTATAAACCTTTTTTTATAGGCATAAAGTCCTAAATAATCAAGAAATTAAACTAATATAAGAAAATCCTAATCTGAACAGAAATTGTATTTTTCCTATTGAACTTGTCGACCAATTTATTTAATCCAACCAATCGATCGGTTCCCAACTAGTTTAATCCAATTAGTAAATCGGTTCCTCTGTTCTTTTTTTAAACTTGTTTCTTCATAACTTCCAGCATATCTCTCATTTTGATAAAAATATCATTTTTGAGTGGCTTTGTGAAGATATTCGTGACTTGATCTTGTGTCTTCACATACTTAACTTCAACTTCCTTATTTGTAATACAATCTCTTAGGTAATGAAATATTATGTTAATGTGCTTACTTATATCATGAAAAAGTGGATTTTTAGCTAAGACAATGGTTGATGAGTTTTCCACATAAATCTTCATAGGCTTCTCTTATGGCATTCACAATTCTTTCAATAATCTTTGCTATATGGAATGACAAACACATGATGTAGTAGCTATATATTCAGCTTCACATATTGACAAAGTGATTATAGATTGCTTCTTTGAACTCCATGTGAATGTTGTCTCCCATGTAGAAAACAAAACTTGTAGTGTTCTTTCTATCATCCATATCTCCAGCCCAATCATTATCACTATAACCCACAAGTTCAAAGCTATTAAAATAACCATAAAACAAGTCAAAATCAATAGTACCTTTGATATATGAAATAATTCGCTTCAAATCTTTAAAGTGCGTCATGGTTGATGACTCCATAAATTTACTCACAAGTCCTACTTTAAAAAAAATATCCACACGAGTGCATGTCAAATATCTCAAACTCCCAACTAAGATTTGAATGTTATAGATTTTATCTTGTCTCTTTCATCATTCTTCGACATCTTTACTCCACACTCAACCGTAGTATTTACTCTTGCACGATTCTCTATCTTAAACTTCTTGAGAACTTCCCTTAATTCACAAAGATTCCATTTTCTCCTTGTTTCACCTCAATCTCTAAGTAGCAGGACATAAGATCAATATTCATCATCTCATACTCCTTAATCATTGCTTTCTTGAAGTCTCCAAACATCTTTGAATTATTTCTTATAAAGATCAAGTCATCCACATACAAACATACAACAAAAGTATCACTATTCTCTTTCATCTTTACATAGATAGCATATTCATGGGGGAATTTAACAAATTCATTCTTTAAGAAATATCCATCAATGCGACTATATCAAGCCCTTTTGACATGCTTTGATCTATACAAGACTTTATTCAACTTTAATACCTTATTTTTATGTCCCTTCACTTGATATCCCACAGGTTGCTCAATGTAGACCTCTTCTTAAAGAAAACCATTAAGGCTAATTTGACATCTATTTGATAGATTTCCCATCTATGTTAGGCAACAGTGGCAATAGTTAATCAAATGGTCTCCAATCAAGCAACCGAAGCAAATATTTCACCATAATCAATCCTATGCTTTTGACTACAGCCTTTTGTCACTAACTCTACTTTATACCTCTCCACATCTCCTTTAGTATTCTTTTTTTCTTTGTAAATCTACTTGAAATCTATTGGCTTTTTTCTATTTAGTCTAGAAACCAATTTCTATATGTCATTCTTCTCAATTGATGCAATCTTCTTATCCATAACAATTCTCCATTTTGCATCTTTTATTGCTTCTTTAATCATTATAAGATCACATCTAGCAAGATGATAATATAGTGTTACATCATCAATATGATTAGTTACCTCATATAAGTTATCAAGTCTCCTCATCTTTGTTGGTGGACTTAGTGGAATGCCACTACTTGAGCTTCCACTTGAAGAAGATGAAGAAAAAGAAAGATGATAAGGAAGAGAAGTTGAGCTCATTAGGGTTTATAGAGGTGTAACTATAGGTTCTTGATGATCTTCATATCTTTCCTCCTCTTCATCAAAAATCAATAAGAAGTTATATTTCTCATTATTATCTACCTTTTAATCATTTGTTCCTTCTTCATTGAACTCAACATCCCTACTAATCACCATATTTCCTTCATTAGGGTTAAAAAGCTTGTATCCTTTGGATTTTTATTCATAGCCCACAAAGATCATATTTTAGCTCTAATCATCTAGCTTGGTTTTTACTTGATCATCTACATGCACATAGTCAATGCTCCCAAAAACTTTCAAGTGAGAAACACTTGGCTTTCTTCCACTTCATGCTTTTTATGGAATCATGTCATTCAAGCCTTTAATAGGACACCTACTTGATAAGTAGATATTATAATTTATAGTTTTGACCTAAAACTCTTTAGGCATCTTCTTGGTTTTGAGCATGTTTCTTGCCATATTGAGGATGCTTTTATTCTTTCTCTCCACCATGTCATTTTGTTGTGGGTATCTAGACACCGTTAGGAGTCTTTTTATACCATGATCTTCACAAAACTCATTAAAATCACTAGAACAAAATTCACCCCTTATCCATCCTAAGTGATTTTTTAAAATAAGAATTTTCCTTTTCAACTAATGTCTTAAACTTCTTAAAACAACTAAATACATTAGACTTTTCTTTAAAGAAGTACACCCAAGTTTTTCTACTATAATCATCAATAAAAAATAGAAAATAAAGATTTTTACCAAACAAACATGGTTTAATAGAACCACAAACATTGACATGTATTTCTTTTAGGGGTTGACTTACTATTGATGTAGACTCTTTTGGAAAACTCTTGCAAAATTGCTTTCCCATCAAGCATTCTTCATACAACTGATTTAGATATATAACGGATCGTAGACCCTTCAATATCTCCTTTTATGCCATCATCTTCAAACTATCAAAGTTTACATAGCCAAATCTCATATGTCAAAGTCAAATCTCATCCTTCACACATGTATTTAGGCATTTAAGCACATCCATCTCTATATTTAGCAAGAACATTCTATTATTTTTCATGGCTACCTTTGTAGTCATATCTCATTTAGTGTCAAGTAACATTAAAGTACGATCTTTCATCTTAATCACATACCCCTTCTTCAATAATTATCCTAAGCTTAATATGTTATTTTTCATTGTTGGTATATAATAGATATCACCAATAAATTAATGACTTATTTTTTTTATCTAATTAAAATCATACCTTTTTCTTTTGATGGCAACCTTTGAATGATCTGCAAATGTGTCATTACCTCTAATTTCTTTATCAAGCTCTATGAACTTGTTTTTGTCTCCACACATATGGTTGTTGGCTCTATTGTCTAAATACCATATATTCTCTTTGTTTTGCATTCTCTCATCATGTACTAGTAATAAGGTGGCATCATTCTCCTCTTCTATCACTAGATTTGCATTCTCCTCAACCTTCTTAGTTAAACTCTAGCAATCCCTAACATAATGACCTACCTTTTAATAATTATAGCATCTAACTTTTGACTTGTCAAACCTAGATTTTGGATTACCACTGTCAATGTAATTGGTAGATCGATTGACCTGATAAGGATGCCACGATCTCGTTTTCCAAATCTGCCTTTTCCTCCTCTTTCTTTGTTTTATCTACGTCCTCTACCCCTTGTGAATATCCAAAACCATCTTGTTCTAAAAAAAAGTGCTTGTGCACCAACATCCTCTTGAATCTCATTGACTCCTTTCTCATGGGCTTGTAATTTTCCCATGAAACCTTAGATTGAAAGAACATCTATATTTTGTGACTCCTCTATCGCGACCACCATATAATGAAACTTCTTTTGCAGTGAGCACATGAGCTTCTCTATCATACGTTTCTCTTTTATCTTCTCCGCATATCCTTTTATTTTGATTGTATATGTTAAATACTCTTGCAAAATATTCTAAAATATTCTCCGATTCAAGCATATGTAACTTTTCAAAGTCACCACATAGCTTTTATAGATGGTATTTCTCATATTGTCAGCTTCTTGGTTTGATTCTTGCAAAACTTTCTATGCTTATTTGACGGTGGTTGCATTAGCCACTATCTCAAAAGTGGCATCATCCAAACATTGATGGATGATTGTTAGTGCTTGTTGATCCTTTCTTTGTGCTTTTTGCACGGCCCTCTTTGAGCTGAAGTCAATGTTGCTCCATTTACAGGCTCCTCGAAACCTTTTTAATCATCTTTCATACATCTTAAGAACCTAGCCAAGATTTTACTTGAATACACCATGTTTCATAGTTATCCTTTGTCAACCTAGGACATTAAAGTGAGAAGTTTGGATTGACCATGTTAAATAATCAAATTTAAACTATGATACCACTTGTTCAAAATCTCATCATTAATTTTAAATTTGATGATTTAGACTAGATGGAAAAAATAAGATAACGTGTTAAATTGTTACTATTTTTATCATACTCTAATTCGATAATGAGTTAACTCTTATAAATGTTAGGGTATATAAAGGAAGAGGAACAGTGTGTTTTAGTATGCAAGGAGAAAACTTGACTCCTTATTACCTAGCTAGTAGATCATTGATATTATGTCTTATCAGCTCATGATGGAAACCTTTTAATTCTTCTATAACCATTTCTTTAATATCTTTTTTTTAATCTCATTTGAATAGTTTGTTCCTTGTAATACTTGTTATAATGTCAAATTATTTAATAAGAAGATATATCATGCAATTCTGAATTAAGGACAAAATAATCAAGATTGCTAATTCAATTTAATTTTACAGGTATTCAAAACAATATAATTAAATTTAATTATATGGTATAGAATTTTATTTTAAATATAAAAATTATAATACGTTATTAATTGAATTTAATTTCACATGTAATTTAGTTTTAAATATGTTGTAAACTAGGGGTGGAGACAAATTGTTTGCATTTGTTTCGATGACATTCATCATTTCCCGTTTGTTTTTACAGTTGAAAAGTTTTTTATGTAAAAAATTTAATTTTTTTCTTCAAATTAATTTTTTGGTGTTTATAGTTTGTTTTGATGTGCTGAAGTCAAAAATAAATTTTAAAAAATAAAAAAAATCTATAATTTTGATGCATTTCTAAGAAAAAAGCACTTCGAAAAGCAATTGCTATCACAATACTAAACGGGCTCTTAATCTGCTTTTTTCAGCAATACAATTTTTTTTAACGTCCAAAAATTATTTAACATGGTAGCTCATCATTTACCAAACCTTTCTAGAACTTTAAGAGAGAAGAGTATGTTAATGGAGGATGTCCCTCCTAGTATTCTTCCTTTAGTGCATACCTCAATAATATAGCTAGCAATGTTTTCATAAAAAAATATAATGAAATCAGAATAACACCATTTTATAATTTTATGAAGTGAAATTTATTGTTGTATCCCTTCAAGTGGCATTTGCAGCCCCTCCCAGCATTCAACAATGTCATTCTACTATGTCGTTGAAAGCACCTATATGTCCTCTTCCTGTTAGTGGGGGGCGTGTCATTGTTGGTGGTTCAATTTGGTGTTAGTGGCCTTTCTTTCTTTTTCCTTCTTCTCTCTCTCCTTCCTAAAAAGTTACAGGTTGGTCCTCTTAATTGTTGGCATTTCAACTTGATTCCTTAATCTTTTAAATTCTAATTGTTGGTCTTGGTTTTTTTGAATAAGTTTTATTTGTTTTCATTTTCATTCTTCAATCTTAATTTACTAAATATTATATTCTCCAATGTAGTCCTTATTCTTTGGATTTCTATTTTTTTCCTTGGTCTTTTTGTAAAAGTTTTAGTGGTTTCAATTTCATCTTTGAATTCAAAATGATAGTATTATATTTTTTCTTGACCCTTTTGTAAAAGTTATTATTCTTTTCAATTTCACTCTTTAATTACAATATTGTTTTTATTTTTATGTCAATTTTGATCCTCATTCTTTTTAATATTTTTTGTCCCTTTACTAAATTGATTTTTTTTCAATTTCATCCTTTAATTAAATATAAATTTTATTTATATTTTAATTTTTATACTCATTCTTTGAGTTGCTATTTTTTAAAATCTTTTTGTATAATTATATATTTTTTCAATTTCATCATTCAACATTTAATTGATTGAGAATTGAACTTCATGGTTTTTCCATATCAGATACTTCAGATCTAATGATTCGGGTCACAAATTTAAAAAGTTAACACAAGTTTTTTTGTAAAAAAAAAGTGTTTTATAATCCTTTTTATTTTTTTCTGGTAATTTGAAACTCATGATTGAAGTCATGGAGTGACAGAATATCCCGAATTGGCTTAACCTTGATTATCAGGGTTACAGGTTTGTCATAACCAATTTTTTCCTATCTTTTTACCTCATTTTAGCACCTTAACATTATTTTTTGCAAACAAAAAATAGCCTACCCCTGTAGCTAAGCGTGGGCACCAAGACTAGCTTACAATTATTACAGTAAACTTGCTAATATTACTCATGAATTTTGAATGGTTAATCGAATAAAAAAAACATATTATTAAGAATATTTTTTTTCATCTGAACACAAATATTATACTTTTATTTTTTAACATTAATTTTTTTTCATAAATGTATTGATTTAAATATGGATGATTCATAAATTTTTTTAAAAAAGACTAATTTCAAAATATATTTACATTAAAAGAAAAGAAAAAAAACGACCTTATGAATTAAAGAATGTACAAGATCGCACAACAAGACTTTAATTTTAATAAAAAAAATTGAATTTTAAAATTTCTGATAATAATATTACCACAAAAATAAATTTTTAATTTTCCTAAATTCTTCCAAAAAAAATTTAGAAACCTTGCTAAAAATCATTAAATTGATTTTTTTAATGTGTTTGGATTATTTTATTGTGGTAATAAATAAAATAAAATCTTAAAAAAAATATTATTTTAAATTAAAAAGATACTTTTATAAAACAATATACATTACTATATCAAACAAATATTTACGCCGTATTTGAGATTATTATATGAGTTATTTTTCACTTGAAAATATATTAAAATAATATTTTTTTAAAAAAAATTTATTTTTAACTTTATTACATTGAAACAATAAAAAAAATTTTAAAAACTAATACAAGAAAAAAAATTTAAAAATGCATGTCACTGTTAAATTTACTACAAAAACACAGATGAAGCACAAAAACAAATTAACTTGAAATGCTACTTAAGACCCATGTTACTGTTGGATTGGACCCTTGTCTGTCATTACAAGGAGAGGGAGAGAGAAGGGTTATTCTTGTCATTTCACGGATTTTCACTCACATTTGTACGTTGGTTTTTTTTTTTTTTTTTTGCGTTTAAAAAATGGCAGACCCACATTAAAATATGATCAGGTACTTCGGTTCAGATCGTTCTCACGTCCGAGCCTCTGACCTCTTTCCAAAAATCGTTAACAACAAACTCCCCTCCTCACCGTCCACGTGTTGGGCCAAATCCACCCGCACGTGCATAACGTCCCTGTCCGGCACTATCGTCATCAAAAACAAAAAACGACAAAAACCCAAAACGGTGTTCAGAAACAAACAAAAACCATGCACGAGCTCAGTCAGATACTACAAAAAGCTAAAACAAACAAACGAATAAATAAAGAAAAAGAAAAAGAAAAGGAAAAAGGGCAGTGTACAGTTGTAACTTCACTTGAATAGAATAATAATAATGATAATAAAAAGAAAAGGAAAAAAAGGATGTCTTTATTTCCTTACGTTGTGATGTAATTAAAGAAAAGCCAAAGGAGAGGGTTGTTGCAACAGAAAAGCTGAAAGCTAAGCGCGTGATTTGTGTTTCGTCCGGATATATTTAAGAGTGTGAAATATATTAAAATATTTTTTTATTTTAAAAAAAATTATTTTTGATATTAATATATTAAAATAATTTAAAAATATAAATAAATTATATTTTAATGTAAATTAAAAATAATGAGAACCTATCAATCAAATTAAATGCTAAAACACAAACTATTCGCATGCATAAAGCAAAAAACTTTTAGATATTCATGACATATTTCACGAAGAAGAAGAAGCTTGAACTTGTAAGAGAATCTTCATATGAATCATGCAAATACTTAGATTTTAATATTAAACTTATGAACATATATAATTTATAATCTTTATTCTTTAGTTTAGATTATACTAAAAAGAAAATAAATTCTTTTATTGAGAAAGAATGGATAAAAATGAAAGAGATATGATATTCAATAGTTTTAATTATTTGATTGGCAACCGTATATTTTTTAGTATCTTTACACTATGTTGGAGGAATCCCAGACATAAAAAAAAATATATATATATATATATATATATATATATATATATATATATCTTCATTTTATAATGGTAATGTATATAATGTGGAGTTTTGATATCTACTATAATGTGTTTTAATAATCGTCAAATAACCAATTTAATTTAAAAACTTAAGCTGTTAGGTGATGTTTTAAGATATGATTTATATTATTTTCTAATATGTTCTCTCAATTGAAAGCCCTTTAAACTTGAAATTTGTACAAACTCACACTACTTTGTATTTAATTTTTATCAAATAAATATGAATGGTGAGATTCGAACTTGTGACCGCTTGGTCATTAAAACTATGATACCATGTCAAAAAAGTAATTCAACTCAAAAGCTTAAGTTGTTAGGTGAGGTCTCAAGATAAGATTTATATTATTCTCTAACAATAAGAAGATTGGTTTGTTAAGCCAAAAAAAAAAATACAGGGATAATTAATCAATATTTGAAAGTCTAGCACTAATATATAGTTATTTCTATGTAGTTGATTTGATTGTCAATTTATGAGTAGGGATGTCAATAAATACTAACGGGTTGAATTTTTACTACAATCTTATCTTACATATTATTTATCAAGAAAAAAAAAAGATATTTATATCTAATATATTAGGTTTTGAATATCCATATAACTATCTATTATTCGTGTAATATTTATTGTTTTATATAAAATAAAATAGTAATTATATAAATATCAATATTATGATATGTATACATTATATTAAATTAAAAAAATATAAATTTTTTACTTGTGTGTATCTTGAATTAATTTTCAGTTAGATTTTGAATTGAATTTGATTATATACATACTTTATACAATGTTTATCAATTAATATAACTATTCAAAAACAATCTTACCCATTCAAAGTGTATTGTGGACGTCTATTAAGCTTGAATTAAATTATCATAAGGATAAATTGGGCAATTAACATACAAAATAAAAAAAATATAAATTAATATAACAATAAAAAGTTTTGGTGAAATAACACACTTTGGATGTCGTGGTTCTGAATAGTGATATTTAATTAAATGTCATGCTTCTAAACTACGATATCAATTAAATATCATAGTTGGGAGCTGCAATAAAATTTTAATTGATGTCGTGATTCACAACCGTGATATTAATTAAATTTAGAACTAACCGATCAATTAATCATAATGGTCAGTTAAACTGCTTGACTAATGTAGACGGAAGCTAAAGACAACAACAAATAAAAAACACAAAATTTCTGATGAGCGAAAGGAGCTATAAATATGAACCCTAAATTCACAAGTTTATTCTCTCTAAAATAATAATAATGAAGTATGTCTTCTCATAAGGTTTATAAATCTTTAAATATACTAAAAACCCTACATTTACTAGGAAACAAAAACAAAAAAAAAAATAACAAAGAAACAACCATAGAATCTGAAACAATGCATGAAATCCGAAAATAACAAAGAAAATCATAAAACTGTCAAAATTAGAATCCTCTGGCCAGATTTTTAAAATATAAAGATTTAACGGTCAGAATAGCGATTCCATATGTTGGATTGAAGGAGCTCTTGTTGTCTTAGCAGTAGAAATGTTTTTATTCATATTAATATGCATCCAACATATGTTAGAAAAACTCTTTAAAAAAAACTTTTCATTTGCCTAAATTGGTTAAGTCACAATAAATTCTAAGAAAAATTCTTGTTTTAAGTAAAATATTTCTACTCTTAATTTATTGATATAAAAAGATTTTACAAGATAACCAGAGAGTTGGTCACCCAATTAGGGAGGATTGATTCCTTTCTTTAAATAACCTATGTCTATATGAAAAAAATTAATTTTAAAGATATTTTAATAAAAGATTTAATTTTGCTATTAGGTAGTTCAATAATATTTTTATTGTTAAGGAAAAAGTATTTTAATGAAAAACTTGACATGATTACAAAAAATAGTTGTCGTAGTTTGTTACAAAATGTATATCTAGGAAGTGTTTGGTTATTATTTTATAACAAGAAAAACAGAGACAGTCGAGATAACAATATATTTAGTTGAAAATATAAAGATAGAAACATAAAAATAAATATGTCTCTAGAAAAATTTTAGAGTGAGATTTTATATTTTTAAAATGGGAGGAGATACAAATGGAACATGCCTCTAAAGACAATATTTTTCATTTTTTATCCTTAAAATATCCCTATAAAAAAACTTTTAATTCTAAAATTATTCAACTAAGACATGTAAGGATAAAAATGGTTATTATCATAGTTTTAAAACCCAACTCAATGGCTGATTTGGGGTAAAGCATGATGAGTCACGAGTCGGGTTGATCCAAGTCAGTATAAGAAGAAAAATGATTATTATCATAATTTTAAAACTCGATTCAGGGATTGGTCTGGGGCGAGGCCCAGGTCACAAGTAGGGTTGACTATTGACCCAAATCAATGTAAGGATAAAAATGGTTATTATCATAGCTTTAAAATCCGACTCGAGATAAGACCCGAGTCACGTGTTAGGAGGGTCAACTTGGGTTAACCCGGGTTAACATTAAATAAAAGTGATTATTATTATAGTTTTATAACTTGATTCAAGTGTCAATTCGGGGCAATGCTAGGATCACAGATCAAGAGAGTTAACCCGAGTTGACCCGAGTTGACGTAAAGATAAAAATTGTTATTATCATAGTTTTAAAACCCAACTCAGGGATCAATCGGAGCAAGGCCCAGGTCAAAGACTAAAAGGTTAACACGGGTTGACTCGAGTCAATATATAAATACAAATGATTATTATTATAATTTTAAAACTCGATTAAAAAATCAACCCGATTAAAATTCAAATCATAAATCAGGAGGGTCAACTAATCAAGCTGACACTGTTTTTATAACTAGAATTATTATAATAATATTAATTTCAAGACTCCATGTAAACTCAATTAGTCTCCCTTCCTTTATTGACGTGAGAACTTGGAAATGCTCGCAAATTATTTTGTACATGGTGGGTATATGCGACGAGATGTACAAAATATCCATTACATGTACGTAAATTATTCTGTGCCATTTTTCCCGTGCGTGTGCAGAGGAGAATGGGTTGATCGATGATAATTAGTAACAGAAGAGAAAATAAAAGAGGAGCAGAGGCGAAGGGGCTTGCATGAATTATTGAGGAAACAAATGATTTTGCTGTCTCCCAGAAGACCTGCAATGATCTCTTCAACATTCAAACAAGCTATGCTCATCATTGCCTTCGTACAAATATCACAACTCACCAAGTTAAGTTTCATCTTATTATCCATGCCCATTTTATCTTTTAATTTCTCTTATGTTCATTTTATTTTTAAATTATTTTGATGTATTGATTTTAAAAATAAAAAAAAATATTTTAAAACAATTCTAAATGAAAAACACTTTAAACCATAACCACTACCACAATTCTAAACAGACCATAAAAAATTTTATCAGGAAAGGAGTGTTAGTTTTTTTAGTTTAACTTGCTTTCAAAGTTTTTTTTTAAAAAAATGGTTTTTACTTGAAAAAAATTACATTGACATTATTTTAAGTATTTTTTAATTAAAAAATTTGAATGTGTTGATATTAAAAATAAAAAAATAAATTTTATGTTAATATATTTTTAATTAAAAAATATTTTGTAAAAGCATTTACTATTTTACCAAACTCCCATTGAAACATCTTCCCTTGTCAATGTGCTTTATGAAAAAGCTTAAAAAGTATTGATTTTCCTCCCTCTCAACAGTAGCTTGCTTTTCCTCAGGCGAACAGTGTTCTAACTTACAGCACAAGTTGTAACGGTCATTCTTTTATTAAAGGAAAGTAAAGTACTCGTGCAGGCGGACCGGTTTTGAAATATACTTTTGTAAGAAATACTTAATATTATATATAAATATTTTAAATAAAATAATGAATTAAATTTTATTAAATTCCCGTTATATTTATTTTACTTACAATGATTATTCATATTTATGTTCATATTCAAATAGGACGTAAAAGACTTTATTTAATAAATTAAAACCATTAATGAAATGGTGTATCTTGTTAAAAAAGTATAAATAATACTAATTTCTATTTATTAAAAAATAAACATTTTTTTATTAATAAAAACCTAAAAGGGTTTTTTTAAAAAAAAAAACACATATTTTGGTTGAAAATATACATTTTTGCAGAAAAGAAAAACAAAATCCTATTAAGACTATTAATTGAATGATGTGTCGTATCAAAGAAGATAAAAAAAAATTAATACATATTTATTAAAAATCAAAAACCTATATGTTAAGAAAATCCAAAAGAGTTGGTTTTTTTTAAAAAAAAAACATGTACTTTGGTTGAAATAATATTTATCTATAATTATAGCTACGAAAAGAAGTCCATTATTATTTAAAAGAAGCCCAACTATTATTTATCTCTATACATGTATTAATCTATAATTATTTATCAATAATTTAGTTCCTAATGTATGTGCTCAAGATGATGACTATACGCCTGGATTCATCGGATTCAGAACTTGGTGGGTCCTGGAGGATATATAAATATGGAACCTATTACA
>Ga0325411_1001721_pt1 | contig 24524 bp, 17 predicted proteins | sample PopdelMetagenome_13_FD_206181 | JGI IMG/M metagenome (GOLD analysis project Ga0325411, IMG submission 206181) | Populus deltoides microbial communities from Bellville, Georgia, United States - Xylem-PdIQD-R4 | ecosystem: Host-associated > Plants > Phyllosphere > Stem > Wood/Secondary xylem... | reverse complement strand
CTCCGTTTGCTAGCGTGAATGCCTTGTTGTTTTCCATGCAGTATGGACATGCGAGTTTCCCATGCGTGCTCCAACCAGAAAGCATTCCATAAGCTGGAAAATCATTGATAGTCCACATCAAAGTCGCCTTCATAAGGAAATTTTGTTTCCTCGATATATCATAAGTTAGAGCTCCTAAGGACCACAACTGCGCCAACTCATCAATCAACGGTCGAAGACAAACATCTATATTCTGCCCCGGGCTACTTAGACCAGGTATGACTATAGATAAAAACATGAACTCCAGCCTCATACACATTCCCGGTGGCAAGTTATAAACTGTGAGTATGACCGGCCAACAAGAATAAGAAGCAGCAAATGACCCAAATGGGTTGAATTCGTCTGTACACAACCCAAGACGCACTTTCCTTGATTCAGCTGAAAATTGAGGATGCACACTGTTAAAGAGTTTCCAAGCTTCGCCGTCAGAATGATGCACCATCACTCCATCAACTGCATCATGTGCTTGGTGCCATGTCATGTGCTCAGCAGTCCTTGGTGACATGAATAACCTCTGCAGTCTAGGTGTGATCGGGAAGTATCTAAGTTTTTTATATGCCATTAGAGTCTTTCCCCTGCCAGTTCTAGGTTTGTAACAGGAATGCTTGCATATCATGCACTTGGTCATCTCAGCATTTTCAAGGTAGTATAACATGCAGAATTTAGGGCACATGTCAATTTTCTGGTATCATAAACCGAGGGGTTTCATCATGGACTTCGCAGCATAGAAGTTCTCTTACAGCCTGTTCCCTTCAGGTAAAATGCTTCTTTTCCATTCAATAATCTTGTCATACCCGGCCTCACTCAACCCGTGATCTGACTTGATGGTGAACACTTGTGCTACGACCAATAATTTACTGTGGTTCGTGCAGCCATCCCATAATGGTTCGTCTGAATCTTTCAACAAATCAAAAAACCTTGCTGCATCTGCATTAGGTTCTTCTTCTATGATTGGACATTGACTGACATTATCTTGATTCATTCTTATTGCATCCATAACCATATTTCTGTAAGGATTAGTGTTGTCATTTGCTGCTTTATGCACGTTGCTAGCACTAGAAGTAGACCCAACCACCGTTTCTTCCATTCTCCTCTTACTACCAAATATTTCTCTATGTGCATACCAACACTGGTAATTCTCCATAAACTCTGTGTAGAAGATGCATCATTACAACATCTGGATGCAAATACGTTTTATTTTCACACTTCCTGCATGGACACCTAATACCGCCTCCAGTAAAATTTCTGGGAATAGATGTTGCGAAATTAATAAAACCCTGAACCCTGTTACAATAATCCATCATTCGCAATCATTGAGGTGAATCTCAATACATCCATGAACGATCATCCATGACTTATATCGAACCTCTATAAAATTATGATGACATCATGTATTAATTAACTAAGTTAGGTAAATAAACTTGCAAAAATATTACTTTACCTCAAGATTATCCAACAAACCAATCACAACTTCTCATAAATATTAAATATTCATTATCATTTATCAACGTCCATACAAATTAAAATATATAAATTTATGAAAATTACCACTCCGCAATACCATTGATTAAACTTTAAACAGACCCATTAAGCAAGGTATTAATTATTTCAAAACAGCACATGTACTTCGGTAGTTCCATAAAGTTTTAACAATTTACAAACAAATACAATCTTACAAAATCTAATACAAACCATAACAGGTATATAATTATACATTCATATACTACAAGTTTGTTTGAAAAATAACAATAAAACATGCACATCTACTAACAAAATACATATACTAAAAAAACAATAAAATTGATATTTAATTAAATGTTAAAATTTAAAAAGATAGAATTACTTATAAAAATTGATAAAATCCGTCGGTAAATCAGAACACGGATGCTGTGACCACAAAACTTCAAGAAATATAACTTGTTGTGCTAATATGAGGGAGATTTTTTTTTTTGGAGGGGGGCTGGTTGTTTGCAGATGGGGAGAGTTGGGATTAGGAAGAAGAAGGGGAGGCGAGGGTTGGCAGAGCTGTCATATATTAACTTTTTCCGACAGTTTCACCAACGAAAACTCTGTCGGTAATGATGTCGGTGATTCTGATGGAAACATTGACACGTCACCGTACGGATCTGCCATTTCAAATCCCTCAGTGAGTCTGTCGGCAATTTAAACGGCGAACCGATCACATCATTGTACGGGCTGTCGTTTTGAATCCGACGGAAAAAATAACCCGCAAAAACCTTCACGTCAGTGACCCGCCTTTTTTTTTAATTCAAAAACTTTTCTGTCCGTAATTTTCTGTTGGTAGTTACCGACTGAATTACGGACGTAAAATTGTCCGTCGGTAGTTACCGACTGAATTACAGACAGAAAAGTGTCCGTTGGTAATTTCGACCTCAAATTACCGACAGACATATTCTGTCGGTAAATCCGTTGCTATTTAGCGAATTTCTGGTAGTGGCTTGACACAACGATAATTTGTAATGAGATAATAAGACTATATAAATTAAACCCCACCCAATGCATATGAAGAGAAGCGAACGAGTAGTATGAAAGACACCATTACAAAAATTTTGTCCAAGAAGTTTTGTTGAAAAGGTTAACCTTTTAGATTCACACCATTTATCCTTGTTATATGTAAGAATATCATCCAAATAAACAACATCAAATATGTCAATGATAGGTTTAAAGACATTATTTATCATTCGTATAAGAGTACTAGGTGAATTGGAAAAGCCAATGGCATAATCATTCATTCAAAAAGGTCTTCCCTTATTTTGAATGTTGTTTCTATTCATCATCAACTTTCATTCTAATTTGATGATAGTCGTTTCTAAAATTAATATTTGAAAAGGTGGTAACACTATCAAGTTGATCGATATAACAAGTCATCTAGCCGAGGAATAGGAAATTGATAGCAAATAGTGTTTTTGTTCATTTCTTGACTATCAATATACATCATTCGCAACAAGAACAAGAACAACACATGAACTTTTACTTTCCCTCCCTTACCAAGCCCTTCAAAATCAACTCATTAACGTGCCTTTGTAACTTTAAATGTTCGGTGAGACCCATTATATATACTATCTTATTAGGAAGTATATCCTCGAACTGAAATCAATATAATGCTAAATATTCTTTGTTGAATGAAGTTCGAGGAGTATATCTTCAAAAACCACATTATGAAACTCATCAAGCAAAGGTTGCAATTTAGGAAGCAACTCATTTATTTCAGCATTTTCCTCGTAAACAATAGGAGCATAAGCCACATCCATATTATCAACAAGTTTTTTCCATTTCATAACAAGTAACAAAAAATGTAATCATTTCTTTAAAAGGTTTAGAAATAAGTCCTCGTTTAAAAGGACCTAAAATAATTTTCACACCAATTTTAACAAAAAAATAAGTATTGTTAAAGCATGCATGCTTAACTTTCCCATCATATTTTCATTGACAATCAAGCAATACATGCATCCATAGTAATTACATAATTGTTCACTATTTGTTACCTTTTGTCTATGCTTCTTTTCTAGCCACCTCAATTTGTAGGCATAAAGGTGTGCTTTTATCTTGAGTTGGGATTTGCTCACCATATCACTAAATACAACATTAGTGCAAGCACCATTATCAATGATCATGTCATAAACTTTTGTATTTGTGCTAAAACTGGAATACAAAACATTATAACGAACCGACTCTTCACTCTCATCATGAAAAAAATTCAAACTTTTATGAATGATATGTATCTGACCTTGATCATCATAAGTCACTTCATCTTCTTGATTTGATTCATTAGGAAAATCATCTTCACTAGCTATCTCTTTCTCTATATCAACAATTTTGCAATTTGGATAATCATTAACACTTAAAACACCTTTTGAAATTAGAATTTGAGGAATCAATTACTTTAGAACCATCCCCATCACTTTCCTTCTCTAGAGACTTAAAAATGGATTATTGTTTTACTGTAATGTTCTTAGAGAATGAAATACCCCTCAATTATAAGAGCTTTTTTTAGATATTGTTTTCTTTATCATTTTTTCTAACCTCTTTCTAATAATTTTTCATATTTAAAGCAAGTTTCCTCACATAATTGAATATCCAATAAAGGGACAACCAAACCACATTACAAAATTTCTCTTTTAACCCATCTAAGTGTCAGGCTAATTTTTGTTCTTCAAGCTCAGCAATATCATGCCTTAGTATAAGGAATTCAAATTTTATAGTATACTCTTCCATGGTTAACCCATATTTCTTCATATTATAAAACTTGAGAAAAGTCTGTTGTTAGTAGTGTTCAGACAAAAACCTCCTCTTAAGCTTCCTTTTTATCTTCTCTTATAATTTGATTTTGCTTCTTAAGATTCTTATGATTCTCCCACTATAAGAAATCATATATTCTGAGTTTAAGAGTCATTAACTTCACTTTTATTTTATCAAGATACTCTTTGAAATAAAAAAAAATCCTCTCAACAGTTTGGAGCCAATCAATGAACTTGTCAGGTTGTATTTTTCCTTGAATTCATGAATATCAACTTTTACATTAAAATATTGATATGACCTTATATTATTTTTTATTTGATGCTAAAAAGAATAACTGCAACTAAAATCATGGTTTAGTTTGTGATGAAGAGGATTACCACCCTTATTATTATTAGTAGAAGAACCAATTCTAATATCATTCTCATCATCGTCTCAATTATCATATTGGTTAAGAAGCTCCTGGAGTTACTGGATTTGGCTTCTTATTTTACCCATATCAAGAGTACTAATTAATGTCCCTCTAAAATTCTTACACGTAAAATCCATAAACAATTATTGTTGTAAATCCTAAGCTTTGATACCAATTTGATAACTAGATAGTAAGAATATGGAGTAGAAATAGTACACTCACACAAAGGATAGTTTTTTTCTCACCACCTAAGGTACAAAACCATAAAGATACAGATGTAAATAACTCATCACTCTAAAAATACAAATTCACTCACCTCTTTAGAGATACAAAGTTAAGGAATAAAATTCCACCATTCATAAGGAGATACAAAATGAATAAGGTGTCAAAAAGTCAAGTTAAAGACCTTTTCATTCCAATTTTTAGAAAACAAACTCTTATATATGGTTTAAATGGTTATTATATACTTGGAATAACCCTGTAAATCTAGAGATAAACCAAAATGATAGAATTGAGTTCAAAATAAATGACTTTGATAGAAAACTACATAAATAATAACACATTCCTTTTGACTTATTAAAAACTCAAATAAACACTTAGAAAACTTAAAAACTAAAACAACCATAACTTTTTGTATAAAAATCCAATGTATATATGGTTGGAAAATCTAAAATATAATATTTTAAACTTTAAAACTACATATTATAACCTTATTTTCCCAATGCAATTAAGAGATACAGATTTAAGCTTAAAATTAGCCTACGAACTAACAATAAACAACATAAAAAAACATCATTTGTTTGCATTACCACCTCAAACTTAAGTAGTCCAACATTAATAATACCATTAAAGGATACTCCAATATCATTCCAGCCACTTTTGCTCCTCATCATTTTACGGGAGAGGATTAACCAATATGGGCATGAACTACGAATAACAAGTTTTCAACCAAGTCAATCTTTTATCATTGGTTTGGTAATGGGATGATCTACAAAAACATAGATCTCATATTTATCTTATGGTGCATCGAAGAGTTATGAATTATGGTTCTAGTGCCATCTTGTTGACTCTCTATGCTGTGTTGATTGTTAATGTATGGGGAAATTTTTTACAAGTTTGTAGAAGTTGTTGGAAGGCTCACATTATTTAAAGACAATTAGTGTCTTAAGATAAATTGCATCCTTTCATCATTGGTCAATTTGATAAATGGATTCATATGAATTTATATGTTGGTTTTAGTTCAAAAGGAGCTCATCATTAGAGGTTGGTTTTGGGGGTTACAATTTAAAAATAAAGAAATGTTAGGTGTTTTTAAAAAAGTGGAGGACTAGTTAATATGGTCTAGGACATTTTCTTATTTTTTAAGGATGTGAAAAAGGCAAATGCCTCTTTCTATTGTGCTCATTTTAATCTTTCTTAACAATTGAAGTTATGATTTATTGGTAAAACCTTCTAAAAGCTAGATTTGGGTTAATATTGATGGCTTTAATCGTGGTTCCAAGTTCTGATATTATCAATAGATTAAGTAGAAGAGATAATGAGAGATGGCTTTTTAGGTTTGAAGCCATTTTCGATATGTTCTTTTCTTGTTAGGCTTGATATATGTTATAAATTGCATAAGACCTAATATTACATATTCAGCTAGAACACTAAGTAAATTTACCAATAATTCAAGTATAGATCATTGGAAAACAGTAAAAAGAGTAAGGTACACCTTTAATTATGGGTTACACTATATTGGTTACCTAACGGTACTTGAAGAATATAGTGATGCCAACTAGATATCCAACACTAAGAATTTGAAGTCTTTTAGTGGTTATGTCTTCACACTTGGTGGAGTAGTTATGTCATGAAAATCCTGTAAACAAATGTGTATCGCAAATCTATGATAGAATTAGATTTTATTACTCTTGATAATGTTGGAGAGGAATTAAGTAGCTTTGAAACTTCTTATAAGATATTCTATATTGTCTAAAATTAGTGCCAATAATTTGAACTCCTTGTGATAGTTTGTCATCAATTGGTAAGGCAAAAAGTAGTACTTATAATGGTAAGGATAGACATATATGTCATTGACATGATACCATTAAACACTTACTCTCAAATGGCATTAATCCACTAACTATGTAAAGTCAAAGAAAAATATTGTAGATCCATTTTATTGAGAGAGTTTATGTATATTTTTCTCAAATGAAATTGGCTGAAAGCCTTTAAAAATAAAATAGTGTAACAATGGTAACCATACCTAGTTGATTGGATATCCCAAGATCTAGGTTCAAATAGAAAACCTAAGTCATATAACATTCTTAGTAGCAGTAAAAAATTATGTTTTCCAATCTATTTCTATGATAAAGGAAGTGTTAGTTGTTGTGTGATAATGATTTTTATATTTTGGCATACCAATTGAAGTATAGTAAAATACTTTTAATGAAATATTATCTATATAAGTGAGAAATATGGTCGTTCCTTGGAGAATTTTGAAAAGGCTAAATTCTCTAAAGCATTTATAAATCAATGAGTTGTTTAGGGCAAAAATAAACACAACTGTGAGAACTAAAAAGAAATCTCTAGGTATTGAACTAATAGATTATTATCATCATGGTTTACATAAAAGGCTAAATAGTTCAAGATAACACATTTACGATTTAGCTGATTAAATTCGATAGTGTTTCACTAAGAAATGTTCAAAGCTAAAAGATACTTATCCTGATGTAGTGATACTTTTTACAAATCTACGATTCTATATAATGATCAAATAATTTTTATTCATGTGAGGATTGTGGAATTTATTTTAATAAAACATGGTTAATAGACGCATTCAAGGCTAAATTTAGAGTGGGCTACACTCAATTTAAAGATTAAAACTTTGTTGGAAATTGTTCTTTAAAATGGAATATTAACATAATTTAAATTAGAAAAAAAATACCTATAACATCCTATAATTTGGTCAAATTGCACTTGGCTACCTAGTTTTGAAAATTAAAGTTTTCATCCTAGGTTTAAAAAAATTTTAATTTTAGAAAATGACTAAAATACCCCTATATATTATAGCCAATATGAGACACAAAGGACATATCATTTCTCTATATAATTTATATGTGGAATTAGAGTTTTTCCAATGTATTAAACCAATCAAGCAAAAATTAAAAACATTGATTCTTGAAAATTGTGATTGTTTTGAGCTGTAACACATTAGATATCAACGACAACAACTCTTACCAACCTCCATTAAGGAGAGCCGCAGCGGCGAGTTTGGATATTATGTTATTTATATTTATGGTTATGGGTTTAAATTAAAAAAATAAAAATAAAAACATCAATGTTTCAAGTAATATATATAAGCTAGAGAAAAATTAAAAAAACAGGGATAATACTTGCAACAGCACCAGTGTTGGCATTATAGAGAAGACATTACTTGGGATTAGTAAGGGCATGAGCATGAGAATATATGGTGGACATTTCTTGTGAAAAGGAAAAAAAAAGATTTGAGAAATAAAAAAGGAACTCAAAGAATACTTTTTTGAGAGGGAGTTTGTAGAGAGCCAGAGTCGTATGACTAAAAGATGAAACTCTATATAGTTTGTTTATTGAATCCATCCAACCATGTTAGGGTTAGTTTCTTTAAAATGGAATATTAACATAATTTAAATTAGAAAAAAAATACTTATAACATCCTATAATTTGGTCAAATTGCACTTGGCTACCTAGTTTTGAAAATTAAAGTTTTCATCCTAGGTTTAAAAAAATTTTAATTTTAGAAAATGACTAAAATACCCCTATATATTATAGCCAATATGAGACACAAAGGACATATCATTTCTCTATATAATTTATATGTGGAATTAGAGTTTTTCCAATGTATTAAACCAATCAAGCAAAAATTAAAAACATTGATTCTTGAAAATTGTGATTGTTTTGAGCTGTAACACATTAGATATCAACGACAACAACTCTTACCAACCTCCATTAAGGAGAGCCGCAGCGGCGAGTTTGGATATTATGTTATTTATATTTATGGTTATGGGTTTAAATTAAAAAAATAAAAATAAAAACATCAATGTTTCAAGTAATATATATAAGCTAGAGAAAAATTAAAAAAACAGGGATAATACTTGCAACAGCACCAGTGTTGGCATTATAGAGAAGACATTACTTGGGATTAGTAAGGGCATGAGCATGAGAATATATGGTGGACATTTCTTGTGAAAAGGAAAAAAAAAGATTTGAGAAATAGAAAACGAACTCAAAGAATACTTTTTTGAGAGGGAGTTTGTAGAGAGCCAGAGTCGTATGACTAAAAGATGAAACTCTATATAGTTTGTTTATTGAATCCATCCAACCATGTTAGGGTTAGTTTAAAAATAAAAGTCTCATAAACCCTAATTATTACTTCACATCGATCTATTCTTCTCCCTCCCCCCTCCCTATTAAAGCCTCCACGTAAAAATGATCTTTGCTAGAAACTTCTCTACTTCAAAATCAAAACTCAAGCCTATATTCTCTCTCTTTTATTTCTCAATCACCTTTAAAACCATAAAAAAATTCATAATTCCTATTATAATTTGCATTCCTAAGACCCTATAAAAACCAATTTCTATTACTCTTTTCTCTTCAAAACCCACTAATCAAACCCATCAAAGCAAGAATAATGAGTTTCATGGTGTTTTTCCTTTCAATCTTACTTTTATGAAGAGATTGGTTGTGTTTAAGGTTTATGGAAATAACAATTTGTATTACAATAAAAGATGAAACTCTATTTAGTTTGTTTATTGAATCCATCCAACTATGTTAGGGTTAGTTTAAAAATAAAAGACTCATAAACCCTAATTATTACTTCATATCGATCTATTCTTCTCCCCCCCTTCCCTATTAAAGCCTCCACGTAAAAATGATCTTTGCTAGAAACTTCTCTACTTCAAAATCAAAACTCAAGCCTATATTCTCTCTCTTTTCTTTCTCAATCACCTTTAAAACCATAAAAAAATTCATAATTCCTATTATAATTTGCATTCCTAAGACTCTATAAAAACCAATTTTTATTACTCTTTTCTCTTCAAAACCCACTAATCAAACCCATCAAAGCAAGAATAACGAGTTTCATGGTGTTTTTCCTTTCAATCTTACTTTTATGAAGAGATTGGTTGTGTGTAAGGTTTGTGGAAATAACAATTTGCATTACAATAAAACGATTTTGTCATCGAAATTAAAGCTTTAAATCTTGGATTTTCTCCTTATGATAAACATGGATTGTCATTATTACTATCACATGCACAGCTTGAATTGTTCATTAGAAGATGATAATGAGATCGATTCATCATGTTTTGTTTTTTGAGATTATGTAAGAGAAAAGGATGGCTAGGGTGAACGAGAAAAGAGTTCAAGGTTTTTTTTTTTAACTTAATGGAAAATTTTAAATTTTTAACAGGTTTAATGACTCTTTAATTATTAAATGAAAAACAATAGCAAACTTGTAAATAATAAAATAATTTTTTGACTTTTGTCTAGTGTCCTAGGTATATAAATTATTACATATTAACCAAATTATAGAATGCAAACTATAATTTTCAAAAGTTGGTAGGCAAGTGCAATTTCAATTAAACTATAGGATTTTAAGGGTAATGTTTCCTTAAAATAAGTTATGGGTAAATGATAAATGAATCTAAAAAAACCTAGGTTGACAGTTTATGAAACCCAAAACCTTTTATCCTATAAAACAATAATTTTCTCTTATAGTTTATATAGTGAAAAGTTAAATTCGGGTTTAACCAACATGTTTTGCGCTTGGCTTGGGCACGAGGCTCTAGACTGCTAAGCATTGGGTTTCAGGTATGGGGTTTTGGTTTGAATTTATTTTTTTGCTAACATATCCTGGACTTGGATTTGGGTTTCTTATAAAAAAAAACCTTTGCTCATAAAAAAAATATTTTTTCTAGTCCATTTATGAATATCTAACCCACAAAAAAAAAAAGAAGTTCTAAACATTCACTATTCTTCATCTTCCTAAATAATTTTTTAAAATAAAAAATATATGGGTTTTAAAGCTAAAAACAATCAGTTTTTTATTCTTTTTTATGACGGGTATTAATTCTGGTAATTCTTCATTAGCTTTAGTTCCAAAAATCAGCATAAATAATAGTGCTAAGGGAGATATTCTGAATGATTTTGTAGCACATCTATAACTTTTCTCTCTAATGTTTTCCAACTTAGTTTTTCTTCTTTTATTAACCATGCAAAGTGTCTGGTACGACCTTGTTTTATTTTTAAGAATTTTTCTTCAAATACTAGTGATTATTTGTGATAATATTTAAATAATGATTTATTTTGCAAGCTAAACAGCTTGGGCATGAGCCAACTCCAATGGAGTTATATGTGGAAATGCATATATGAAAGGAGGATAAATAGAAGGGGTGCATAAGTTCGCAGACACCCAAACCAAGGTGTTTGTTGTAAGTAAACTTCACCTAAATTTTTACAATTGATTTTATAGTTAAATTAATAATATAAAATGTGTTCTTTAATTTAATTTATTTGTGTAATATTGTTTAATGTCAAGTCATTTGATCCAAATACACATGAATTAAAAAACTTAGTAAAATTCTGACGGAATCACCAATGGACATAAAAATTTTATTGGCGATTCCTTTGGTAATAGAGGCCCATATTCCTTCGATAATTACAAAGAGTTGTGAACTGTTTTGATATCGTCGATGGATTCACAGATAGAATTTGTATGTCGATGATTTCATCAGGGAATTCTTTGGTGAAACACAATCAATTATCGATAATTAGTCCATTGTTGATCCGTCAATATTATTTACTGAAATATTGGCTGATAGAAAAATGGTTGGCAATGTTTATTTGAGTGCGAATATTTTTTCAATGTTTCCTTTGGTAAGTTTCTTTACCGATTGAATTGCCGATGAACCTAAAGTCTGTGACTAGAATCTCTTCAGCGACAAGTTTCCATCGACAAATCCATTGTTAATTTATATGCCAGCAGAAATACAGCTTAAACACCGATGGAATATTCTATCAATGATAATCACTTTTTTTGTTGTGATGGCATGCTTTTTAGGATTCAAGTTTACATATAAAGTGTGATGTATATGCCTAGAATGTATGCTAGGTTGCTTTTATTTCTTTACTTGTTTAACTTGATCACATAAAAATTGCTTACTATATATAACCTAATTTAATGTGATATTTAGATTGATCTACAACTTTTTAACTACAAAACATTAATATAGTTTTCAATTACATCTAACGTTGCATACATAAATGTATAATAGAACTTAAATAACACACACACATATATAGATGGTGCATATTTAATTATTTGATTTATGTAACACACCCAACAAAGAAAAAAGTAATTAGATTTTTATTGATTGCATATCTATATTGTTGAAATATTATAATTTGGGTAGACAACTTATTAATGTTTCAAATCAAGTCCAAACACAAGAATTAGAGATCTTCTAGCTATGAAAGCCCTTATCATCTTCACTCTCGCCGCTCTTAATCAAGTAGTCATGTTGATCGGTGGCAAACTTAGTTTCAGTCCCATGTTCCCTCATTATGTGGTTGGTCTTGTCATTTAACTCTTTTCCCTTCTTTTCGTAAAAGATAATCCTGGTGGCATCTCAATAGAGCTTTCAGCAACAATACCAATGAAGCCATGTTTGTCCGACTGAACCTTGGATAGGGACAACAACACTTCATGGAACAACTCTCTCTTGAGTATCACTACTCTCTTCTTTATAACCTAAGAAGCGTTTAACTACCTTTTTGAACTGTGATTAGTTCTACAACAAGAATGCTATATGTCTACTCCATAGAATACCTAATAATTAAGTGGCTAAATATGGAAATAAAATTATGGGAATATTAATCAATAGTTATATAATTTAATAGTACAACTTCTTTATGTTGAATGCATTTCTCGTGTAAGAATATTGAAGAGATGAAATCTATTCATGCAATTCATTACTGCATATTAATGGCTAATATATTGAAGATCTTTGTAATTATTATATTACCTAAGAGATGTTATTTATTACCTAGTTTAGATGATCTTGTAATTACTATATATTCCTCCTAGAATCAAGGACAAAATCTTATCATTAGTTGTTGTATTAGGTTCTAATTCTAGTCCATATATACTTGTATAATTCCATCAATAAGACTTATGATTGAAGATTGTAATTCTCAAAGTTTCTTTATTGTATCAGAGCATATAATTCTCTAAATAAGTATTTGTTTCTCTCGTGTGTTATGGAAGAACTTTTTAAGCAAGTAATGGAAGAAAACCCCAAGTTAATTCCTCTTCTGACCAATAATACCGATGATACCAACCTCTCAAAGGTTAAGTTCAATATTGCTAAATGAATTCAACTATCTCCATTAGTCAAGAGTTGTTACTATCGCCCTTAGTGGAAGATCAAAGTTGGGATTTATCAATGGTTCAATACCTTCTCCGGATGTGGATGTCCCATAATATGAGGCATGGTTATCCAAAGATCAGTTAGTGATATCTTGGATCCTCAATTTTATGGAACGTAATTTTTCTAAAATTTCCAATTATTCAGAATCTTTACTAGATTTTTGGAATGCTATTTGTGACTTCTATGGTAATCAAACCAACACTGCTCGAATATTTCAGATTCATCATGAAATTACAAATCTTCATCAGGACGATAGACCCTTTGTTCAACTATTAGGAAATCTAAAAAGCTTATAGAATGAACTAGAGATGTATTATCCTCACACCATTGATGTTACTATCCTACAAAAAAGAATAGAAGAAGACTTAATTTTCCAAATTATAGCAAGCCTTAATCCTGATTTTGAAGACCTGTGAAGTCATATTTTAATGAATTCGGAACTACCATCTTTGAAATTTATATATGCAATGATCCAACATAAAGAGAGTCATAAGAAGGTGATGAGCTGTGATACTAATTCTGGAGCAACTGCAACTCGTGTTTATCATGTCAAAGCAATGCCTCGCAGTAAGAATTCTGGTATGTCTGATTATCTCTCTCTACCACGATAAGTAACTGATTATAAATCAGAGGGAAACATTAAACCTGGATTTACTAAGGAGCAACAAGGATATCAGAGGCGATCATCAAATTATAAATCAAATATGGCAAATCATTCCACTGAAAACTTCATTGCAATCCTGCTGCCTTGATTCAGGACTTTACTAATTACTTCCAAGACAAATGCGGTCACGAGAAGGTACAAAATGGACCTGCTAGACAAGAGCAAAACCAATCAACAAAACACTCTTCAGTCACCTTACTGACTTTCTAGCTAAAGTAGACCCAAAACCTAGCCAAGGTAATCTAACTGCCTTTATGACTGCATCAGAACTTGATAATTTGCATGATCTTTGGATTGTTGATTCTGGTGCCACAAATCATATGTCTAACAAGTTGATTAATATTTTTAATCTTAAACAACTTTCTTCTCCTACCTTTGTTTTGTTTGTTAATGGGAAAGGTTCTCTAGTGAAGGTTAAGGGAAAAATCAAATTAATCTCTAAAACAATCATGTTTGATGTCTTATATGTTCCCTCCTTTCCTTTTCATTTACTCTCAGTAATTAAGTTAACTTTTACATTCAATTGTGATGTAATTTTCACTCATCACAAGGTTATATTTTATTCCTATTAACCAAGAAGATGATTGGTAAATGTTTTTTCTGCATGGTCTCTACTATTTCTCTCATGATAACCAAGTTTCCAAAGGATTTTAGGCAAGTTTTAAAATATCACATGAGCCACTCTTATGACATCGTCGTCTAGCACATCCATTAGATTCTGTTCTTAGCAAAGTAAATTTATTTCCAACGAAGAAACCCCTTAAATATAAGATTTTTCATTTTTCCAAATCATCTAAATTTTCTTCTAATCCTTCTGTATCACATGTAACTCATGCATTTGAACTTATACACTCAGATGTATGAGAACCATTCTATACTTCACTAGATCGTTTTAAATACTTTGTAATCTTTATTGATGATTTTCTAAAGTCATATGGGTGTATTTGATGAAAGCTAAGATTAAAGTATTTAACTGTTTTAAACATTTTCATATATTGATTACTACTCAATTCTCAACTCATCTTAAAATTATCTGATCAGATAATGACACTGAATACATGTCCAAAGACATGTCATATTATTTATGTTCTAAGCATCAGACTAGTTATGTTGATACACCCCAATAAAATGGGGTCTCCAATGGAAAAAATCATGATCTACTTGAAAAAACTTGTGCTATAATGTTACAAATGAATGTTCCAAAAAGTTTTTGGTCATATGACATTCTCATTGATGTCTATATTATAAATTGTTTACCCAACCATTTTCTGGATTTTAAATCTTCTTTTGGAGTTTTGCAGGTTACAAGCCCAGATTTGTCACACCTCAAGGTGTTTGGATTCTCTTATTTTATGCATTTGTCATCATCACAACGTGATAAACTTGATTCAAGAGCCACTAAGTGCATTTTCTTAGGATATTCTCAAACACAAAAGGGATACAAGTGTGATGATCCCTCACTAAAGAAGATGTATGTATTAAGAGATGTTAGATTCATTGAAGACATCCCTTATTTCTCTGCAACTAGTTAAGGGGACAATCAATTTGACTTATTTCCACTGCTTAGTTCAAGTTTTCATGATTAGAGTTCATGCTCTCTGCAATCAATCCCCTGATGTTGGGACCAATTCCAGTTCTGATCACTTTACATCAAACTCAAGTTCTGCTAATGACGTGCAGTGTGTTAGTCCAACATCTAATGAAAATTCATTTGATAAAGTCCCTAGAATAATGTTCAACTCTGACTGAGTGCTAGAATCAAGTGTGTAAAAAGCTCTCAGTATTCCAAATGATCAATCAACTTTAAGAAAAATATCCTAAAAAAAACATCAACCTACTCCCAGATTGCAAGAGTATGTGACTTATAATGTCAAGCATCCAGTTTATAGATTTATGTCATATGATCAATTGTCTCCAAATCATAGAGCATTCCCCACTTCCATATCAAAGGATTATGAGCCAAAGACATTTGAAGAAGCTCAATCTCAAGTTGTATGGCAACAAGATATAAAGGAAGAACTTACTACACTTGATAACAATCATACACAGAGCATCATACCTCTTCCCAGATGTAAATAAATAGTAGGTTGTTATTGGATTTTCAAAACTAAATTCAACTCAGATGGAACAATTGAACGACACAATGCTCGGTTTATAGCTTAAGGTTTCTCTCATAAATTTGAAGTTGATTACAAGGAAACATTTGCTCATATGGAAAAATTGATTATTATCCAAGTCGTATTATCCATTGCAATCAATCATGGCTGGTCATTATATCAAATGGATGTAAAAAATGCATTCTTACATAGACACCTTTAAGAAAAAGTGTTCATGAAACTACCTCCTAGATATCCATAGAGTAATTATCTTAATCTGGTTTACAAACTTTATAAAATCATTTATGGATTAAAGTAGAGTCCATGAGCATGGCATGCAAAGCTAAGTATTGCATTAAAAGCTCTTAGTTTTATAAAAAGCAATGATAATTCTTCTCTATTTGTCCAACAGAATTCAAAAGACAAACTTATTGTACTTGTCTATGTAGATGATTTAATCATCACTTGGAATAATAGAGAGTTTGCCATAAAATTAAAGAATGATCTGCAGCAACAATTCTTAATTAAAGATATTGGGAAACTAAAGTACTTCTTAGGGATTGAAATGACAACTTCCAGCAAAGGTTTCTTTCTAAATCAACAGAAGTATATTCTAGACTTATTACAAGATGTTGAGATATTACATGCTAAGCCTGCCATTACTCCTGTGAACAATAAGCTCAAATTGGACTCCTCAAGCAAACCTCTCATGTCATTCACCACTTATCAAAGGATTGTTGACAAATTAATTTACTTAACAATTATTAGAGCACACATTACCTTTGTTGTTAGTTTATTAAGCCAATACATGGATGCTCCCACAATCCAGCATTTTGGCATGATGAAATGCATTTTAAAGGGACTTTTTGGCTACGACATTGTGATGACACACAATGGGCACACGGACATTATGGGCTATACAGACTCTGATTGGGCAACTAATGCATTAGATAGACGATCTACCACTAGATATTGCATGGTGATTTAGTGTCTTGAAAAAGCAATAAACAACATGTGGTCACACGCTCAAGTGCTGAAGCTGAATACCGTATAATGACATCTACTTTATGTGAATTAATTTGGCTCAAAAATTTACTTGCAAATCTCGGTTTCCATAATAATACACCAATGGCATTGTTTTGTGATAATCAAGTTGTCATGCATATTGCGACTAGTCCAGTGTTTCATGAATGCATAAAACACCTTAAAGTGAATTGTCATTATATTCATCAACAAGTTCAAGCTAAACTTATTTAGACTACGTATGTTCGCACTTATGATCAACTAGCTGATATGTTTACCAAAACCCTACCTTCTAGCCAGTTTCAATGGTTGTTAAGTAAGGTTGGATCAGCTAATCCACTTGATCCAGCTTGAGGGGGAGTCTTAAAGATATTACATATTAATGGCTAATATATTGAAGATCTTTTTAGTTATTATAGCACCTATGATATGTTATCTATTACCTAGTTTAGATGATCTTGTAATTACTATATATTCTTTCTAGAATTAAGGACATAATCATATCATTAGTTGTTGTATTAGGTTCTGATTATAGTTCATATATACTTGTATAATTCCATCAATAAAAGTTATGATTAGAGATTGTAATTCTCAAAGTTTCTTTGTATATAATACTGGATCCAAATAGTTATTAATTTAAATTTTATTATTATATTTAAAAAAATAAAATTTCATAATAAAATAAAATAGAGTGGATTTATACACATTCAAGTTCCAAGAATTTTTTTTAAATGATGTATTAGAAAGTTAAATATAAAGTTATTTTAAATTTCACCTAATAATTTAAATTTTTAAATTGAAATAATACTTTTACCTATTTCATCAACTTTAATTTAATTTGCTTAGCTAATACATGTTTCATCGACGTTAATTAATTTGATTGACTGATACAAAAAAAAAAACCTTAGGTATCAAGATCAAAGGAAATACATTGATGTTGAGTGCGGGATAATCCAATCAATTTGTTTTAATAAGTAGTGTTCATCATTGGCTAAATTAATTGAAATACTGATTTCTGCAATATATACTAAAACTAAAAATTTGAAATTTCAAATTCTAAAAGGTGTAGCCCAGCTAGTCAGGTTCTGGGTTTGCTCCATAGAGGTCACTAGTTCGAGTGTCACAAACCTTCATTGTCACTAGAGATTTACCTGATCGTTAACTTTAAGGCTTCTGAAGATTAGTCGAGATGCACGTAAATTGCTCCGGACATCTACAGATACAAAAAAGAAAGAAACTAAAATTTCATGCATCATCTTTCAAAGTGGTGAAACTATCCCTCTCCAATGAGAAAACTCTTCATTCACTTATATAAGTTAATATTGATATATGCTTTCTAGATTTGATATGACTACAAATTAGGACGTAACATATGAATTGGCAATTGCATGTTGAATTCTGAAGCTCGGCTACCACCATGACAGTACGATAAAGGGGTCTGCATCAAGTGGGCCAAAATATATGTGTACAAAATTGGGCAAATGAATTTTTACCCAAAACCATTTCATAAATCAATGTGCTTGCGCAGAGTCTTTGGTGTCATGTAATTTTTCTAGGTATACTATTAATTGAATCAGTTCAACAATGCTCCACTTCTAAGCCGCAAAATTAGATCAGACATCATGTTAAGTGAAAAATTTTAATTACACTCTTATAAGAAAAAAAAATTCACCATATATAAGTTAAGATATGTTGTAATTAAAATACAACGAACAGAAACAAAGTATAACTTGAGATGTGTACAAACACTGTTCTTAGGAATATTTCCTCGGACTATCTTTCATGATCCAATAAGTTTTTCATACAAAACAAGAGTTACAAAAAAATGACTAAGATAAAAGAAAAAACCAGCAAGCCTTGCAAATACAAAAAAATAATAGTATGATTTTTGTTTTTTTGCTCTCTTTAACTGTAAAAGTGCATATACATATAGGGTGCTAATATGTAACAGTTAGACAAAAAATAAATTAAAAAATTATTACAATAGTTAAATAAATAAAAGAGCTATTAAAGAATTAAAGAGTTGTATATATTAAAAAAAATTAAAAAAAAAATTGTTAGGATTTCGTTACTGGTAGAAAAAAATTATTTAGGTTCCACATAAAAAATAATAAATAGATTTTTATGAAGTTTGAGAGATTTATTTATATTTTCTAACGATCAAGTTAGTTAACAAAACTAGTAAAGTTTATCTCTAGATCAACTACCAGCCGTCTCCAAATAAGATGAAATGAAAAGGAATTAATGCTTTTTAGTTTTCAACTAAATTAATTTTTAAAAATTTGAATGATAATTTTATTAATTAGAAAAACAGGAATGTGCGTATTGTAATTTTATTTTAATTTTAAATGATATTGCATAGTAAAGTTTGACAATGTGCTAGAATTAGCTATAATCAATGTTGTTATGATAGTTGAAGAGACATATTTTTTTTCTTAATTTCTTAAATTTAAATTTTAAAACCAATAATTAAAAAACATTATTAAATTTCTTTCAATATTCAAGATTAATATTATAATTGTGTTTTTAAGATTGCCTGAAAAGAATACTTAAATTGTATGAATATATTTTTTATTGTTGAAAAAAAAAGAGAAATAGTTAGGAATATATATTTCAGAAAGTAAACGAAAGACATTGCCGCCTCATACCGTACATAGGCTGGAATTGTGAATACATAATGAGTCCAACTGTACTGTAACCTAATCTTAATAATCATTAGGGTGTTGGATGGCTACATCCTACCACTGCCATTCCAGGCTAGGGCTGCCTACACGGTCCAAGTTCAGCTTCATTGAAAAAATATAGTCAAATAATAAAAAATAATAATTTTAAGTTGAATTGATTCCTTGAAAAGCATAGTCAAATAATAAAAAAATAATATATTTAAAAACTATTTAAAAAACATTTCTCTAGTATTTGATATACAAGCAAGGTAGATTAATATTGAAAAGAAAAGGATAGAAATATTGGTGTGATAAAATCTGTTGAGAAATGCAAATTATTTTTCTTTTTTCAAGCTTTGTTTTTGTAGTAAAATATTTTTTATTAACTATTTTTTTTTATGTGAATCAACATAAAAATGTAAGGAAATTATTTTATGGGAAACAAACGGAGTAAATTTCAAAACTATGTTCTAATTATATTAGGATGCTTCTTTTTTCTTTTTTTTTACCTTTTAAATATTATATTTTACAAATCTTAAAATTGATATCATGAAAAAATATTGTCATTAGAAAGGACCAAAATAAGGATGCTTAAGACACACAACAACTTCGTTTGTCGTATTAGAATCAATTCTCACTTGATCACTAAAACTAATATTCATTTGATTGGCTACTAGATTCCCCACTTAAAATTCCAACCCTCTTCTTAGAGTATAAAGTAGATGAAAACAGCATAAGATAAATTAGAAGCACAAGCAACATATTTTTTTTTTTTTTGATGAATATGACTATCATATAAAAATTCTAATTTAAAATTTTATTATTAAATAATATCTCTGATAAAAACTCTATATTATAGCTCGGATGCTTGTGTACTAGAAAGAAAATAATTCTAAACCAAATAAAAAAATCATAAATCAATTAGAAAAATATTACAAATCTCAAATAGTAATTTCTAGGTCTTATTTCAAGAACCTCCTGATTTAAAATGGTTATAAAATCTTAACCCTATAGAAAACACAGCCTTTAGAATGTCCTGGAAAATTTTTAGCTCAATTCAAATATTGAATCAAAATTTATGCCTATTAAAATGAGGTTGCGTGTTAAGAAAAAAAAATATCTTGCATCAATCTCTCTAGGTTTGAGAGAACTCGTCTTTTAGTTTTAGCCATCCATCTACCTACATTATCGTTATTTTCGACCATTAAAGGTTATGTTAATACCATTGCACTCCATTGACATCTAGCATACTCGCATTGTATATTTAACCAACTCATATAAAGTATGTCGGGAATCAACTCTCAGACAATTCTAGTTTTTACAAAACCATTAATAGTTGTTAATGGCTTATTCTATATTGTGCTTTTTCTCACATCATACAATATCTTTGTTCCCTTTCTTCTCTTTCTTCTCCAAAAACTATTATAAAAACAATATTTTTTACCCTCGCTATAAATAGATGTCCCCTCTCTCTTAGACGTCAACATTATACACTTTCTTTTTATGTTGAGTGTATAAATATTACAGTGTCTATCATGTATGATATTTTTGTCATATTACCATGGCCTACCTAACATTAGATGACAAACATCTATAGAAACCACATCATACCAAACATCATCAAAATATCTCTTACTCATAGAAAACAAATCAATATAGAATTTGTTCATGATTACCTAACATTAGATCACATACATCTATAGAAACCACTTCACACAAAACACCATTAAAATATCTCTTACTTATAGAAAACAAATCAAGATAGCATTTGTTCATGATTACCTTATTTTCTCAACACAACTAATTTAGTTTGTAAGGCCTAGAATGTTTTCTTAACTTGACATGTAACTTCTCTATTGTCTCGGCCGACTTCATATTCTCACAATTACCATTGTCGATAGTTAGATTACATACCTTGTTCTTGATGGTGCAAGTTGATTGAAACAGACTAGTTTCTAGCTAATCCTTGATTAAATCACCCATAAGACCAAGAAAAATCTTTCAGATGATTAAGGTAGCACTACTATCATCTTAGAAAACTTTTTAACGACCATATGAACCATCATAAGAAATATACCCCATTTTTTTTATCAAGTTTTTCTAACAATAAATTTTTACCTAGACAACTCTCTAATATATGACACTTGAAAATTTGATGTCCTAACTCACCACGTTGAAACACTAAATTTTAAACCACATTAAGAATCAAAACTATCTTGGCGTGCACATCATTGAATGATGGGTTTTCCTCCTGGATCGAAGGAGTTTGGGATTAATTATAAAATTATAATTTTAAAGAAGTCCTATTGTCACACGTCACCCATGCGGCGTCGACTTGGTGATTTTTTGTTATGCGTTTGATTTGATTGGTTCGTTGGAGTCGCCACCTAGTATTTAGTTGAGGGCTACTAGGAAACCCAGGTGTACTGGTCTTGTCGGAGATTCACAGGTAAGGGACTGATTGTGGTTAGGGAAGGTATTAGCACCCTAACGCACCTGACCGAGGCAAGCTGCTTTGTGACTTTGATGTGTTAAAGAAGTTTTAATAATTATCTTTTCATCGGATATTAGAAATATGAACTTACATATAAGTTCATAATTCTTAACTGTGAGCAAATCAAAATATTAAATTCTTCTTTATTTTTTGCAATTTTATCATAAATAAAAAGAAACATCCATAAAACAAATACAAATACACACATACACTTTCACTATATTTCTTTTATTTTCTTTTTTACATCCACACTACAAATAATAAAAATTCAATACTAAAAAAATAATTACATCAAACAATTTAAAATTACAAAACAGCCCCTAAACCCCTTACAGTGTAATTTTTTACCCCCAAATAATAAAGTCTATAGCTAATTTCTAACATTTATTCTATTAATTCATTAAATTTAATATCAGGAGCATACATTATTTTTGGAGTCGCTACCTAATTCTTTAAGCAGACTAATAATTCTAAAATATGTATTGGTTCTAGAGATTTGAGTAAGTGTTTAGTTATGCTTTCCAAGAAAATATTACATTTGTTATGTGTTTTCTTCTAAATTTATTTTACACATGACATTTACTATTCAAATTATTTTTTGATTTTATTGACAAGTTATTTATTGTCAATGGATGTTTGTTGAATTAGCATCGAGCCCTGAATCAAGAGTCTTGTAACTTGATGATTGTTTATTGTTTTTTTTTTTTAATTTTTGGTTAAAAGCATTGCACTACACCTACATTTGTTTCTAAAACTAAAAGACTTGTTGACCTGTCTATTAATACCCAATTTTAATCAAAGCTTATTGTTGACTTGATAAAAACTCGTCAATACTTTAATAAACTAATTTTAAGGAAAGAAAACAATGCACAAGGCCTATATCGATCCCTAAAAACTAGGAGACACATTGACCTAACTGTTTTAAACTAAACTTTGATCAAAATATTATGCTAAGTTGACAAAAACCTGTTAAGGCAATTTTTATTCTTCGTTCAAAAATAAATATTTACACACACGTAAATACACAAATATTTCAACATTGAGGCCACACTATTATTTCTTGGATAAACTTGTTGCAACCCATTCTCCCAAACCCATTGTAGATTGATTCCAACATTATTCCAGCTTTAAAAATTTCCATGTCAACCTCATACCCCAGGGCTTACACATAAAGGTATAGACCCTAAAACTTCAAATGTTTCACAATCATTTGCATTAAATAAGAAATAAAAAAATATTTTATAAATTATTAAATAACATGTTGAAATTTATTCAAAATTTATTTTGGGTTCGAAATTAACCTTATAGAGTGGTTTAATGTGACCAAAAGCTGCTAAAAATATTCTGACAGTGGTGACAAGTGGCAAACACACACATATGAGTTGTAAAGGCTACAATGCATAGTTACATGTAATAGTAGAGGGTGGAGACGCGTCGACCACAACATATAGTACATTGCTTCTTTGTTTTCCCTTCTAAGCTAGTGGTGACTTCACCATTACTGGTGGGAGGAGATTGGGTTGCCTAAAGTTTTAGCTTTCTTTCTATATATTTTTTTCTTCATTATTGTTTATGTTGCTTTTGCTGCCACCACGAGTTCAGCTGCTTCTAGATCTGTTTAAAAGGGTTGTTGCAACTAGGTTTTATTTTACTAATGGCTCATATGGTGTTCGGTAAGAGGGAGTTTGATCGGTGATGAAAAATAAAGGAGAGAGGCTTTTCAATATAGGAGAAAATAAGTTGTTATAGCAAAGGAAGGATGGTCGACACAAGGGAGGCTAATAGTGTTGGTGGTTGTGATGGTGGTGGTCAACAAGATAGTGATGGGTGACTTTGATGATGAAGAGAAATGAGAGAACGAGGGTTGTTATGGTTTTCTTTTTTTTTTTTTTTGTATTTTTTTTTCTAATTTTTTTTCTCTTCTCTCTCTCTTTTTTTTTTGTATACACTTTCTTTCTTTCTTTTTCTAAAAATTTATCCCTTGTTTCTCTACTATTCACTCCCTTTTTTATACTGCATAATATTCCCTTGTTAATTCCTACCTTATATTTCCTCTTTTATTCCTTATTCGCTCTTATCTCATCACATTCTACAATCTTCCACATCTTTCTCACCTTATCTTTTTATCTTTAAGTTGCTCAGGGAATGGATTAGAAATGTTAATATTTGTCCCTATCTCTTCTTTAATTATTACTATACTCACTAAACTTTTTGTTTCTTTGATTTTCATTTTTTTTCAAAAATTAATTTTTTAAAAAGATTTCTAAGATGAAAATGATAAACAGAAAGGTTTAAAATCGTGAAATGGCCGAGAATTGGCCAAATTATGTTGAAAATGCTTTTTTGAAAAACAAATTCATATATGGTTGCTTTTTTAATATATATATATGTGTGTGTGTGTGTGTGTGTGTGTGTGTGTGTGTGTGTGTGTG